>MDTD01069876.1_pt1 | contig 71631 bp, 77 predicted proteins | sample 811221 | NCBI WGS metagenome assembly MDTD01 (sample SAMN05326646, study PRJNA326480) | marine metagenome | isolation source: seawater | place: Pacific Ocean: South West | collected 2011 | reverse complement strand
CGCGATCCTCACCGATATCCGCATGCCGTTTGTCGACGGCATCGAGCTGACCCGGCTGGTGGCGGAGGAGTTCCCCACCACCCGGGTGTTGCTCCTGACAGGGCACGACGAGTTCGAGTACGCCCAGGAGGCGGTACGACTGCAGGCGTGGGACTTCCTCCTCAAGCCGATTTCATCCCGGGAACTCACCGATGTCCTCCGGCGCCTCGCCTCCGACCTCGATACCGAGTACCGGCGGCGACGGGAGGAAGAACAGCTTCGCCGCCAGTGGGAGGCATCGCTGCCGCTGCTCAGGGAGCGGGCGCTCAACGACCTCGTGGGGGGCCAGACCTCCCTTGACGAGGCGCTGCAGCGCCTGGAGGACCTCGGTATCGTCCTGGAGCCGGGACGGGTGCGGGTGGTTCTGGTATCCCCGGACCCGCACGAGGTTCCGGACCCGGACTCCGCCGCCGAAACCGCGGAGGACCGATTCGCGATCCCGGCGGGGCTTCGCGACCTTGCGATCGCCAACCACGTTTCCGAGGCGCTCGCCGGCGCAGGAATCGCGGCGCAGTGGATCACGTCGGAGGGCGACATTGCGGTGATCCTGACCGGTGCCGACCGAGACGTGTCGGAACGGCTCGACACGCTCCGGCGGAGAATTCCGGACACCGAGGGCGGCTCGGTGACGATTGCGATAGGCCCGGCCTACGGCCGCCTCGGAGAACTCCGGCGCAGCTACCAGGGAGCCCGCCGGCGGCTGATGCAGCGCTTCCTCACCGGAGGCAACCGGGTGATCGTATCGGAGGATGCTCCCGCCGGTGGCGAGGCCCGGGGGCAGGATCGCGGTGGCGGTCCCTCCGAGCTTGTCGTACGCCTGCGAATCGTTGACCGCGAGGGAACGCTGCAGGCGCTGGACGAGATGATCGAGCAGTGCAGGACCCGGCGCCACGCGGTCAAGCAGTGCGTGCTCGACCTGCAGCGCGATCTGGCCCGCGTCCTCGACGCCGCGGAGGCGCTTGACGTGGCGTTCGAGACGATTCTCGCCGACGGCACCAACCCCTTCGAGGAGCTCGCACGCCAGCCGAGCCTCGACGCGATCCATCGCTGGTTTCGCGCGCTGGTGGTTCGCATTCTTGATGCGCTCGAGGAACGGGTGCAGACGCAGGCGGAACTCAAGATCCGGGCGGCGGAGGAGTACCTGCGCAAGCATTTTCGCGACAGCTCGCTGAGCCTGACGGCGGTATGCGCGGACCTTTCGGTCAGCGTCAGCTATTTCAGCCAGCGCTTCAAGACGATCACCGGCAAGACGTTTGTGGAGTACCTGACCGAGCTGCGGATCGAGCAGGCCAAGGAACTGCTCCGCACCGGCGCCGGTCGCGGATACGAGATCGCCCCGCAGGTGGGGTTTCGTGACCCGCACTACTTTTCCAGTACCTTCAAGAAAGTCTGCGGCATGACGCCGACACAGTACCGCAACCGCTACGGGGAGCAGGCGTGATGCGGTGGCTGCCGCGGGTTCTGGAATCCAACAGTATCCAGATCACGATCGCGGTCTCGTATTCGCTGCTCGTCATCTTTACCGTCCTCTTTCTGGGAACCACCGCCCTGGTACTCACCCGAGACGCCCTCTGGGACACCACGACGTACTACACCGAACAGCTCGTGGAGCAGGTGCGCACCGGCATCGGTAACTACCTTGGTGAGATGGACGGGATCGCCACGGGGCTGCTCGATGACGAGGATCTGCGTCGTCTCGTGGCGGACCCGGGGGATGAGGCGGTGCGTCCGGAGGTCCGTCAGATTTTCGATACGGTCTCGCGCATGCGGCCCGATATCAGTCTGCTCGCTATCGTGGGGCCGGAGACGGGGGTGCTCCTGCATTCCAGTGACGACGCGCTCAACCCGGCGATAGACCCGCTGGCACAGGAGTGGTACCGCAGCGCCGTGCGCTACGGCGGCGCCGCGGTCTACAGCGGTGCCCGGGTTCAGAATCTGCTGCAGGACCAATACCGGTGGGTCGTAAGCCTCTCCCGCGCCCGCGGAGACGTCGTGCTGCTGGTGGACCTCAACTTCCGGGTGATCGAACAGCTGGCGCGGAGCGTGCAACTTGGGCCCCGGGGGTACCTGTTCATCACCGACGCCGACGGCAGCATCATCTACCATCCGCAACAGCAGCTCATCTACAGCGACCTGGTATCGGAGCCGATCGATACGCTTCTACAGGCTGAGGATTCACAGCTCGTGCTGGATCACGGCGACGGACAGCGACTGTACATCGTGAATACCGTTCCCCGGACCGGCTGGCGGGTGATCGCCGTGAACTCCGTGGAACAGTTGTTGTCCAGCCAGCGACGATTGCGGAGCTACTATCTGGCGTGGGTGGCGCTGTGTTTTGCCATCGTCATGATTCTGACCCTGGTGCTCTCGCGACGCATCTCCCTGCCGGTGATGCGGCTGCGGCGCTCGATGCAGGCGGTGGAGCAGGGAAGCTTCGACATCGACATTCGCGTGGAGCGGCGCGACGAGATCGGCGCCCTGAGCAGGGACTTCGCGATTATGGTCTCCACCGTGCGGGATCTGATGGCGCGCAACGAGCGCGAACAGGAGGAGAAACGGCGCAGTGAGATCAAGGCGCTGCAGAACCAGATCACGCCGCACTTTCTCTACAACACCCTGGACTCCATCGTCTGGATGGCCGAGGGCGGACGCGTCGAGGAGGTCATCGAGATGACTACCAACCTCGCCCGCCTCCTGCGCCTGAGCATCGGGAAAGGCGATGCGATGGTCTCGCTTCACGCGGAACTGCAGCACCTGCGGAGCTATCTCACCATCCAGCACATGCGCTACCGGGACCGGCTGCACTTCGAGATCGACGCGCCGGATCAGCTTCGTGAATGCCGTCTGCCACGGCTGACGCTGCAGCCGGTGGTCGAGAATGCGATCTACCACGGCATCAAGAACCGCGACGGCGGCGGGACGGTGACCGTCCGCGCGCGACCGGTGAACGGGAACGTCGAGATTCTGGTTCACGACGACGGTCCCGGGTTCGATCCCGCGGTGCTCGCGGGGCTGCGCAGACAGGAGGTGGAGCCCAGCGGCGGGGTGGGGCTCAAGAACGTGCATCGCCGACTGGAGCTGACCTTCGGGACGGGCTATGGGGTATTCTTCGATGATCCCGACGATCGGAACCCCGCCGGGGGAGCGTCGGTGCGGATCGTGATTCCATGGAGGGAGGACCTGTGACACGGAGATGGTGGATCCCGGCGATTCTGGCGGTCGCGGCGGTGCTGGCGGCGGTGGGACTGATCGGCCTGCGCAGCACCTACTCGGAAGACAAACCCCTCGAAGTCTACGTGGTCCTCAAAGCGACGAGCTACCAGATGGAGTTCTGGCAGGTTGTTCGCCAGGGACTCGAGGTCGCGGCTCGGGAACAGATGGTGAAGACCCATATTGTCGGTCCGTTGCGGGAACAGCTGGTCGATGACCAGATCGAAATCCTGGAGGGAGTGATCTCACAGAGACCCGACGGGATCGTGCTGGCGGCGAGCGACTACAACCGCCTGAGTGCACCGGTGGCGGAGGCGGCGGAAGCCGGTATTCCCGTTGTGGCGATGGATTCGGACGTCGACAGCGATCGGGTGGTTTCCTTTGTCGGTACCAACAATTTTGAAGCCGGGCGCCAGGCGGCGCTGGAGATGATGTCCCTCGTGGCGCCGGACGCCACGATCGCGATCGTCAGTCACGTTCCCGGTGCGGCCACGGCGCTGGAACGCGAGGGCGGCGTTCGGGATGTGCTCGAGCAGCGCGCCGCAGGATTGACCCTGGGCCCCGACTACGCACTGAACAATCCGGACCGAGCCCGCGAGATCGTGGAACGCCTGGTGAGTCCCGACATCGATGTTGACGGAATCGTCGCACTCAACGAGGGGTCCACCGTCGGCGTCAGCCGTGCGTTGGAGGAGCTCGGGCTTGGCGGTACCGTGCGCGTGGTCGGGTTCGATGCCTCCACGGAGGAGGTAAGCCTCCTCGAGCGCGGCGTGATCCAGGCGCTGGTCGTCCAGAAGCCGTTCAACATGGGGTACCTTTCCATGGAGACGCTGGCGACCTACATCCGTGGCGCCGATGTCGCCGACCGGATCGACACGGGCAGTGCTGTGGTGCGGCGGTCAAACATGTACGACGAGGACATCCAGCGCCTGATTTTCCCACTTGTACGTTGACGCCGACGTAAGATTTTCAACCAAGACGAAAAGAATTTCGATTTACAGCGCCCTGGAAGCAGGGGACCATAGCGTATCACTGAACGAAGGAGTCGCTGAGCGTGCCACTTCTGAAACTGGAGTCGATCAGCAAACGGTTTCCCGGCGTCCACGCCCTCAAGAACGTGAGTTTCGGGCTCGAGCGCGGGGAAATCCATGCGCTTGTCGGAGAAAACGGTGCCGGCAAGTCGACGATGATGAAGATTCTCACCGGGATTCACCAGAAGGACTCGGGCGAGATCCACTACCTGGATCGCCTGTTCAATCCCCGCGATCCCAAGCACGCCCTCGAGGTCGGTATCGGAATCGTTCATCAGGAACTGAACATGATGGACCACCTGACGGTGGCCCAGAACATCTTCATCGGGCGGGAATCGATGCGTTCCGGCGGTGTGTTCCTCGACGAGCGGCAACAGAACCGACGGGCGGCGGAGCTGTTCGAAAAACTCAACATGAACATCGATCCCACCGAAACCCTGGGGCGTCTGACGGTCGGAAAGCAACAGATGGTGGAGATCGCCAAGGCTGTCTCCCACGACCTGCGTGTGCTGATCCTTGACGAGCCGACGGCGGCGCTGACGGACACGGAAATCGACGAACTCTTCTCGATCATGCGCGATCTGCGATCTCGCGGCGTGTCGATGATCCACATTTCGCACCGGCTGGACGAGATTCACCAGATCACCGACCGCGTCAGCGTGATGCGTGACGGCGAGATGGTTGATACCCGGAACACCGCCGACGTGACCAAGCAGGACATCATCAACATGATGGTCGGGCGCGTCATTTACGAGGAGCCCAAGACGGAGAACCGCGTTGGTGCCGACGCCGAGGTGGTGCTCCGCGTCCGTGGGCTGAACGCGGGCAAACTCGTGCAGGACGTCAGTTTCGAACTGCGTCGCGGCGAGATCCTCGGGTTCGCCGGGCTTATGGGAGCGGGACGAACGGAGACCGCCCGCGCCATCTTCGGCGCCGACGAGGTCCAAAGCGGCTCGATCGAGATCAACGGTCGGCCGGCGCACATCACCTCGCCACAGGACGCCGTCGCCCACGGAATCGGGTACCTCTCCGAGGACCGCAAACGCTACGGCCTGGCCCTGGGGCTGGCGGTAAAAGACAACGTCGTCCTGGCGACCTACGAGGAGTTCCAGAAGGGGCCCTTTGTGAACGCACGGAAGGCGGAGCAGCGGACCCGGGAGTACGTCGATCGGCTGAACATCAAGACGCCGAGTGTCGACCAGCTGGTGCGCAACCTCTCCGGCGGCAACCAGCAGAAGGTCGTTCTGGCGAAATGGCTTATCCGGAACAGCGACATTCTCATATTTGACGAACCCACGCGTGGCATCGACGTGGGGGCGAAGAGCGAAATCTACACCCTCATGAACGAGCTCGCTTCCCAGGGGAAATCGATCATCATGATCTCCTCGGAACTCCCGGAGATCCTGCGCATGAGTGACCGGATCGTGGTCATGTGCGAAGGACGCATCACCGGCGAGATCGACATCAGTGAGGCGAGTCAGGAACGGATCATGGAATACGCAACCATGCGATCTCAAGAAACCCTTGCGCGGAGTTGAACAGAACATGGCAACCATATCGGAAAAGACCAGTTGGGAACGGTTTAAGGAAAACGGGCTGAAGACACTGCTGGCGCCGGCGGCGCTGGTGATTCTCTATGTGTTCTTCGGGATCTTCGGGCGGAACTTCTTTTCCTACCCGACACTCGTGAACATCATCGACGCGGCGTACTACATCGGCTTCATTTCGGTTGGTGTCACGTTCGTGATCATCACCGGCGGCATCGACCTGTCGGTCGGTACGGTCATGATGGCGGCCGCGATTATCGGTGGCACGGCGTACAAGACGTGGGGCTGGTCGATCGGCATGAGCCTCATCCTGATCATCCTGGTGGGGATCCTCTTCGGGTTCTTTAACGGTGTCATGGTATCCCGGGTGGGGATGCCGCCGTTCATCGTCACCCTGGGTACGATGATGATCACCATGGGTGTCGGGTCGATCGTTTCCAACGTCCAGAGTGCGACCTTCCCGACGCGGGCAGTCGCCGACGGCTGGTACAAGAACTTCTTCAAGTTCATCAGTGAGGATGGAACGACGATTCCAACCGGGGCGTTGTTATTGATCGCGATCGTGGTGATATCCCACATCATCCTCAACAAGACGAAGATGGGGCGTTACATCTACGCGATCGGCAGCAACAAGGAAGCCGCCCGGCTCTCCGGAGTCAACGTACAGCGCTGGGAGATGATGGCCTACGTCGTCGCCGGTGCCTACGCCGGAATCGGCGGTATCTCCTACGCAGCGATCTACACGACCGTCCTTCCGGCGGCGGGACAGGGCTTCGAGCTCTTTGCGATCGCCGGCGCGGTCATCGGTGGTACGTCGCTCTCCGGTGGTGTCGGAAGCGTCTTCGGCACCCTCATCGGTGTCCTGATCATGTCGGTCCTCAGCGTCGGTTTGCCGGCGATGGACCTGCAGTCGCACTACCAGACGTTCTTTACCGGTGTCGTCGTTATCGGCGCCGTGCTCCTGGACATGTACCGCATGAAGAAGGCGTCCGAGGTCCGGTACCTCACGCCGGCGGATGAGTACCGTGAGAAGACGCTGACACAGATCCGGGAACTCTCGTCCCAGGGCAAGCGCGACGAGGCACGGACGCTCAAGGCGGAAATGAAATCCACCTACGCCCGCATGAAGGCGGAGGAGAAGGCCGAGCAGGCCCGGGTCCGTCAGCAGGAGCGCGAAGCCGAACGCGAGTTCCAGGAACTTCTCCGCAAGCAAGGGTCCGATTCGGACTCACCCAAAAACGATTGAGAACTGGAAACGTTGTTTCCAGAGAATATTTCAAGGAGGTTGATATGAAGGTATCAAAAGGCCTTATCGTATCCCTGACAATCATCATGATGGTTATTGCAGGCACGCCCCTGTTCGCGTCCGGTCAGGCGGAAGGCGACGGTGGCGGGACGATGTACATCCCCGTCATTTCCAAGGGTCTGCAGCACCAGTTCTGGCAGACGGTGAAAGCCGGTTCGGAAGACGCCGCTGCCCAGTACGGTGTCGAGATCACCTTTGAAGGTCCCGCGTCGGAAGCCGACATCCAGGACCAGGTGCAGATGCTCCAGAACGCAATGGCCAAGGGTCCCGATGCGATCGCCCTTGCCGCCCTCGATACGCAGTCGGTCATGGACCAGCTGAACGAAGCGGTTCGTCGCGACATTCCGATCATCGGATTTGACTCCGGTGTTCCGAACGCGCCCGAGGGTTCGATCTACGCCACCGCCGCGACGGACAACGCTGCCGCCGCCGGTCTGGCCGCCGATCAGATGCTGCCGGAAGTTGCCGACCAGGTCGCCGCTGCGACCCCGAGCAACCCCGTGACCTTCGTCGTGCTCAGCCAGGACGCCACCAGCGCGTCGGTGACCTACCGCGGTTTCGGTTTCCGTGATCGTATGGTCGAGCTCCTGATGGACAACGGTCTCTCCGAGAGCGACATCCTCGTAACCGGTAACCCGGCCTACGTGGACGGTCCCCAGGCGAGCAACCCGTCGGTGATCATCGACATGGTCGTTCCTGCGTCTCCCCGCACCCAGGACGTGGTTGCGTCGGCCAACGCGGTTCTCAACCGTGTTGAGGACGACAACATCCTCGGCATCTTCTGCTCCAACGAAGGTACCGCGGTCGCGATTCTCGCCGCCACCAACGACGGTGCGCAGCTTGCATCCGACTACGCCGGCCTGCAGGTCATCGGTTTTGACGCCGGTGAAGCGCAGAAGAACGCGGTCCGCCAGGGCTACTTCCTCGGTTCGATCTCGCAGAACCCCTACCAGATCGGGTATCTCGCGGTTGAGCTCGCGGTGAAGGCTGCCAACGGTGAGTCGGTCTCCGATGCCGACACCGGTGCGGTGTTCTACAACGCCGACAACATGGACGACCCGGACATCGCGCAGCTTCTGTACGATTGACGATCGTCTTCGCACGGCGCCCCGCTCCGGGGCGTCTGGTGCGGTGCCCCCACCCGTGTGCCCCATTCGCCACGGTGGGGGCTTTTTTTGTCCCTTGCAAACGGGAGCCATTCCATTCATAGTGGAGATCAGAGGTTTTCGTATGGCCAAACGCATTCTTGTTGTCGATGACTCCGCTGCTGTTCGTCAGAGCGTTTCCTACGTCCTGGACCAGGCGGGATACGAGATCGTCCAGGCTGTCGACGGCGCAGACGCCCTGACCAAGCTGGACGGGTCCACCTTTCACCTCGTGATTACAGACGTGAATATGCCCAACATGGACGGCATCACCCTCACCGGGAAGATCCGCACCCACGACACCTACAAGCTCGTGCCCGTGGTGGTCCTGACCACCGAATCGCAGAACGACAAGATGAGCGCGGGCAAGGAAGCCGGTGCCACCGGATGGATCGTTAAACCGTTCAACTCGGAAAAGCTCCTGCAGGTCGTCAAACGCCTGGCGGGGTAGGTAGGGGCACATGAACGCCGTCACGGCTCTCCTGCTGGCTATCCTCGTACAGGTGGGGGGCGTGGACCTCGACCGGTCCGGGGCGGTAACGGTCCAACGGTTTGAGGGTTCTCAGCTCACCGCTTCGTGGCGTCTACGTTCCCGTGAGGACGGGGTATACCGATTCGATGGTCCCGAGGGCTCGTTCGTGGTGGAACGTCTGCGAGGGAGCGACCTGGGCTACGTGGTGGTCGACGGGGCCGCCAGCGGCATGTTCGACACCGAAGCGCCGGAGTGGATCACCGTCGTAAACCTGGCAGCGGTCGCCGATTCGCTGCGCTACTCGCCGGAACGCCCCGATCGGATTCACGTTCCGGTTGCCCCGATCCGGCAGGCGTGGTACGTGGTTCCACCGGAACCCCCGGCAGATGAGGCAGTCGATCGATCCGAAGGGATGGCGGACTCTGCCGCCGCCGACGAGCCCCCCGATAGGGACGGGGTGCCCGCGGCGGGTGAGGCACAACCGACCGGAGAGCCCCCCACGATGGACGCGCGCACGGTGACGGTGACGGTGTCCGAGGGACAGCTGACCGCCTCGGAACCTGCCGGTGGTACCGTGCTCACCCTCCACCACCAACCGCGACGCTAACCGGACATCCCGACACCGCCCTCACACCACCGCAACATCTCATTTCGATAACCCAACACGCCCGGCGAAACCGCCGCGGTTCCGGGGTGCGTTGATTGGGCTTTCCGTCGTCAGGGAGTTATGGTAATATAAGCGAAAGCCAATCGAAACATAACGGCGGAGGAAAAGAAATGAAAACGAAAGCCGTACGAATGTATGGAAAAAGCGACCTGCGGCTCGAGGAGTTCGAGCTGCCGGCGATCGGCCCCGGGGAAATCCTTGCACACGTCATCTCAGACGACATCTGCATGTCCTCCTACAAGGCCGCCAAACAGGGCAGCGACCACAAACGCGTTCCCGACGACATCGCCGAGAACCCGGTGATTATCGGGCATGAATTCTGCGGTGAAATCGTCGAGGTCGGCGAGAAATGGAAGGACGCCTTCAAGCCGGGACAGCGATTCTCGATCCAGCCGGCACTCAACTACAAGGGCACCCTCGATGCTCCCGGGTATTCCTACCGGCTCATCGGCGGCGACGCAACCTACGTGGTGATTCCGGAAGAGGTCATGACCCAGGACTGTCTGCTTCAGTACGATGGGGATGCGTTCTTCCTGGGCTCTCTGGCGGAGCCGGTGTCGTGTGTGGCGGGGGCGTTTCACGCCAATTACCACACCACCCAGGGCTCCTACGAGCACACGATGGGGATCGTCGAGGGCGGAAAGATGGCGATTCTTGCCGGCGTCGGTCCCATGGGGCTTGCCGCGATCGACTACGCGATCCACAACCCCCGACGGCCGGGACTGGTGGTCGTGACCGATATCGACCAGACTCGCCTGGATCGGGCGGCGTCGATCTACACCGTGGAGGATGCAAAGCAGAACGGTGTGGAGCTGCATTACGTGAACACCCGCGATCTGGACGACGTTGACGCGGCGCTGATCGCCTACACCGACGGCGCGGGGTTCGACGATGTGTTTGTGTTTGCGCCGGTACGGCCGGTGGTTGAGCAGGGAGACCGCATCCTGGGCAAGGACGGCTGTCTGAACTTCTTTGCCGGTCCCACGGATCCCGATTTTCGCGCGGAGTTCAACTTCTACGACGTGCACTACGCCAGCCATCACGTGGTCGGGACATCCGGGGGCAACACCGACGACATGCGGGAGGCGCTGGATCTCATGGGGCGTGGCGTCATCAACCCCGCGGCGATGGTCACGCACATCGGCGGACTGAACGCTGTTGCCGAGACCACACTCAACCTCCCGAACATCCCCGGCGGAAAGAAGCTGATGTACACCACCAAGAATCTTCCGCTGGTCGCGATCGAGGATTTTGCCGAGCGGGGGGCGGATGATCCGTTCTACCGGGAGCTCGCGGCGATCTGCGCGCGCCACAACAACCTGTGGAACGCCGAGGCCGAACGCTACGTCCTTGAAAACGCGCCGGAGATTTAGTACCCATCATCACGTGATACGCATAATGTTTGTCTGTACCGGCAACATCTGCCGGAGCCCGCTGGCCCACCGCCTGCTCGAAAAGGAGGCGGCGGACCGCGGGCTGTCCGATCGTCTCTCCGTGGAGTCATCCGGAACCGGAGGCTGGCACATTGGAGAGGACGTCGACGCCCGAATGCGCCGGACGGCGGCGCGCCGCGGCGTGGACCTGCACCACCCGGCACGTCAGCTGGAACGGCGCGACCTCACCGACTACGATCTTCTGTTCGCCATGGCCCGGGGGCACTATCGGGATATTCACCGGATGGGCAACGGCTCACTGGACGGAAAACTGTACGTGTTCCGGCAGTTCGACCCGGAGGTCTCGTCGGATGGATCCCTCCCGGCACCGCGCTCGGCGCCGGATGTGCCCGACCCCTACTACGGTGGCCCCGACGGGTTCGAGAACGTGTACGACATGGTCGAGCGAACCTGCCGCCGCATCGTCGATGAGATTGCCGCGGGGAGCCTGCCGTGACCGTTGGCGATCGCCTCCGGTCGATCGAGCTGGCCGCCACGTCCCTCGACGCCGCCGTGGCCCGCGTTGCCGGCGACGGTGTGAGGGTGCGTTCGGAACGCCATGTCGGCGGCGGCAGCATTAACGACGCCCGCATGCTGCAGCTGACCGATGGGAGCGTCCTCTTTCTGAAGCAGAACTCCCAGGGACACACCGACCTCTTTCGGGAGGAAGCGCGGGGGCTCCTCGCGCTCCGCGCCGCCGACGGTCCCCGGGTGCCGGAACCCCTGGGACTTTTTTCGGCCGGCGGTCGGCAGCATTTGCTCATGGAGTGGATCCCCACCGGGCGTCCAGCGGGCGGCTTCTGGGAGGCGTTCGGCGCGGCGATGGCGCGCCTGCACCGCAGCAACCGCCGCGCCCAGTGTGGATTCGACCACGATAACCATATCGGCGCCACACCGCAGCCGAACGCGCCGCTTACGAGCTGGCACGAGTTTTTCGGCGAGCGGCGCCTGGTCTTTCAGATCGAGCTGGCGCGGCGCAACGGCCTCGCCGACGGAGCTATGGAGACCGCCACCCGCCGCCTCGTCGACCGTCTCCCGGAGCTCGTTCCGGACCTGGACGACGGCGGCGCGAGCATTTTGCACGGCGACCTCTGGGGTGGCAATTTCGTGGTGTCCTCGGACGGCGAGCCGGTGCTGATCGACCCTGCGGTGTACTACGGGCATCGCGAGGCGGATCTCGCCATGACCGAGCTCTTCGGCGGGTTCCGTCCGGAGTTCTACCGCGCGTACGCCGCAGAGTGGCCGCTGGTTCCCGGGTACGAGTCCCGTCGGGACATCTACAATCTGTACCATCTGCTCAATCATCTGAATCTGTTCGGGGGATCCTACGCCGGAAGCTGCAGGGCGATCCTGAAACGCTTCTCCTGACAGTTGAGTTCCCGTGGCCGGCGGCCTATGATCTCTGGTATGGCGCACGCTGCGGACCCGCTTCAGTTTCGCGACAGTCAGGAAGAGATTCGGCGCAACCTCCAGCTCATCATCCGAATTCGATGGTTCGTCTCACCAAGCATCCTGCTTATTATGGTGCTGGCGGGGCTGGTGGGTGTGGCCAACCGGTTCAGTTTCTCGATCGAGCAGATTGCGATCAACGGGGCCAACGTGGCGATCATGCTGGCGCTCAACGTCGTGTACGGCGTTCTGGCGCGTCGTGTTCGGGATCTCGGGCCGCTGGTGCTGTTTCAGCTGCTGATCGACGTCATCCATTTCAGCTTTACCGTGTACAAGACCGGCGCCGTAACGAGCCCCTTCACCTTCCTGTACTTCTTCGTCATCTTCTCCGGCGCCTTGCTCGTCTCGGGGCGCACCGCGTACCTCATCGCGGGGATCTCTTCGGTGCTCTACGGCGCCATGGTTATCCTGGAGCGGCTGGGGGCGATCCCGCATCAGGCGTACTTCAGTCCGCTTTCGGGGCTGCAGGAGAATCCTTCGTATTTCTTCCTCACCGTCGGATTCACCGTGGGCTCCCTCTTCGCCTTCGCCGCCCTCGCGGGGTTTCTCACCGGACTGATCCACCGTCGGCAGGAAGAGCTGCGGCGCACCGTCGGCCTGCTGCGCACGCGGAACGACACGATGTCGCTGATGTTCCGGACCTCAGAGGCGCTGAACCGGCACACCGATGTCCGAGAGGTCGGCGAGTACATCCTCGACGAGCTCATGGGGTTTCTTGACCTGGACCGGGCACTGCTCTATCTGAACGAGAACGACGAACGTCTCCGTCTGTTACTGGTCCGGACGCGGGGCGGCCACACCGACAGTTCGGTATCCCTGGAGATCCCCCTCAAACGGGAGGCCGGGCTCACCGCCCGGGTGGCGATCGACCAGGAGGCGTACAACATCCGCGATCCCGAGGCATCCGATCTCATCAACCGGGAGCTTGCCAAAAAGATCGGCATGAACCCCTTTGCCATCGCGCCGCTGGTGCTCCGCGGCAGAACGGTCGGTGTGATCGGTATCGATCGCAGCTTCCGGCCGGTTCGGACCGAAGAGTTCAACGTCTTAAAGGCGTTCGCCAATCAGGCCGCCATCGCCATCGACAGCGTTCAGAATGCCCGTCGGACGGGCTCCCTGTGACGCGCCGGCGGTGGCGACGCTCCGCCGCGCGCACGCCGTTTCCGGCGGTGGCGGTGGCGCCGAGGGTGGCAAGGGTGGCGATCGCGGTGGCGTTCGTCTGGGCGCCGGCGCTCCCGGCGCTGTATGCGCAGACCACATCCGTGGAGATCGACACGATCCGCACCAGTATCCGACCGCAACTCGAACTCCGGGTGCCCTCCGGCGAGGTGCGGCAGGACACCACGATTCCGGTCGGCGAGAGTCGTTTCAACGTGAACTCGGTCTTCGATCTGTACACCGGCTCGATCAGCGGCGAAATCCGGGTGTTTCGCTCGATCGGTGATGTCACGCCCTACCTGGCCGTGGGACTGCAGCTCGACGCCGAGCCGCCCTTGACGGCAGACGTCACCGACGGCGTCGCCGGCCTCGCGGCGGACGAGACGATCGAACGCGACCGGTTTGCAGGAACCGGTCTCAGATGGGAGCTGGTCCCCGGAGCGGTGGTGCTCTCCACCGAGGTTCGGGAGAAGCTGTTTCTTTCCGGAGAGACCGAGCGCAACACGGTCGACCTGACGCCGGAAGTCGCGTGGGAAATCGAGGACATCCGGCCCATCCTGCCTCAGCGCACGCCGGAGACGGTGGGTGGACTGCTACAGGTCGCGTTTACCCAGCGGACGAGCCTGGACGCCGGCTCCGCGGTGGATCTCCGGTGGCGAGTTTCGGCGGTTCTCAACCACCGCCCGGCCGACATGTGGCGGTGGGAACACCGTCTCACGGCAACGACACCGCTCGTCGTCTGGGATCGCGAACGCAGTCAGCCCCTTGGACTCGGCGGATTTGACTCCGTCCGCGGCGTGGACGCCGGATCGGTGCCGGGACGGCGCGCGATCGTCCTGGGGAACACCCTCTCCCGGGCACTGGGGCCGGGTGCTCCGGCCGACGGGAACGGCGTCCAGCGGGTCCGGTTCCATTCTCTCCGGGCGATCGCGGTGGGCGACGTGGCGATGTTGCAGAACGACTGGTCACTGGTGGATGTACCCCGCGTGATCGCCGGCGCCGGTCTGGGGTTGGCGTCGACCGTCTCGGCTCCCGGAAGCATCCATCTGGACGTGCGCGCCTACGCGGCGCTGCCGGCGGAGCGCAGTCCCATGCCGATCCTGTACCTGCGGACATCGCTCTTCGCGCTCTCCGAGGGCGGCTGAGCGGGCGCCCTCGGCGTCCGGTCACGAGGCCGGGAGCACGATCCGATACCACACCGTTCCCACGAACTCGCGGAACACCGTGGCGGTATCGTCGAGCGAACCGGCGTCGGGTACGAGCATGACCGCCCGGAACGGCCGCCGATCGCGACGGTAGGCGGTCGGCGCCGGGACCGGTTCGAGGCCGGCGGCGCGGAACGCCATCACGGCCCGCCGCATGTGGGTCGCGCTGGTCACCAGAACCACCCGGTCCAGGTCGAATCGCGCGGCGGTGTTGGCGGCGTTCTCGGCGGTGGTGCGGCTGGCATCCTCGCGCAGAACGCGCCAATCGTCCCCGAGGAGTTCGCGCGCCAGCGCCGCGGCCACATCCGCCTCCGTGGGAACGGCGGGCGCAGAGAGAACGCGACCCCCGGTGACCACCAGAGGCAGCTCGAGACGTTTCGCCAGGCGCACGCCGTACAGGAGTCGCGATTCGGCCTCTGCGCTCAGCGCCGCCGGGGGGCGCTCGGCGCCGGACCCGTCAAGCGCGCGGAGCAACTCCTCGGACGGATTGCGCCACACAACGCCGCCACCGAGCACCACCACCGCGTCTGCCGTTGCCAGCTCCGCCGGCGCGGCCGGCAGAACCCGGTTTTCCCAGTGGCCGACGACGCGATCGGCGATCCAGCCGGCGGATGCGAGGTAGAGCAGGGCAGCCACCACCGCCATCCCCCACCCGACCACGGCGACGGTCCTGGAGGGCGCGCCGAGGCGTCGCAGTCTCCGGCGAGTCCTGCCCAGCACCAGGGCACCGCACGCAAGCAGAATGATGAGATTGCCGGGGATCAGAACCCAGGGTTCGATGAACTTGGTGATCATCTGCGGTCAGAAGAGACGCCGCACGAGCTCGTCGAGTTCCGTGAGCCACTGCCGCCGCTGGCGACCGCTGCTTTCGCGGACGTTGTAGAACGTCTTGAACGAGACGTTTGTGATCCCGACGTAGCCGAAGACGCGCTCCCGCCAGAGGGCGTACATCGCCTCCTGGCTCAGGGGGTTGGTTTCGTTGGTGGTGTTCACCACGAGGGCCCGTTTGTCCGCCAGCCGGGGCACCTTTTCCTTCGGGAGAAACTCGGGCCCCTCGAACTCGAACGCCAGCCCCGGCTGGAACAGCCGGTCTATCCAGCCCTTGAGCATCGCCGGTGGCATTCCCCACCAGTCCGGGTATACGAACACGAGGCCGGTTGCCTCCTGCAACTCCCGCGCGTGGCGGGTGATCAGCTCGTCGAAACTGAACCGCCGGGCGATCTCCTCGTTCTCCAGGACCGGTTCGAAGTGTTCCTGGTAGAGATCATGCATGTGCACTGTCCGGCCCTCTTCGCTCAGGGCGGTGGCGATCCGGTCGGCGGCGGCATGGTTCAGGCTTCCGGTTTTCGGATGACTGACAATCAGGAGTACGCTCACTGCAGACCTTCCTTTCCGATCGTCTCCTCAGTATACTGCCGATTGCCGTCCGACGCAGTGGCGTCGCGCACCGGTTATTCAGAATTGTTCCGAAAAAAATGCCCCGAAGTGCTTGAAGGCGAGCCCCATTGTCAGTATTTTACGGGCAAGAGTTAGGGAAGGTGAACATGGTTAGCAAGACCGATATTCTTGAGTCCCTGAAGAAGGTCATCGACCCGGAGATCGGCATCAACATCGTCGACGTCGGCCTGATCTACCGAATAGACGTGCAGGAGGACCAGGTCGAAGTCGACTTCACGTTGACCTATCCGGGCTGCCCTCTCGGAGACCAGATTACCGGGGACATGGTTACGGTGATTCGCGAGGATCATGGGTACGACAACGTCGTTACCAACCTCGTGTGGAATCCACCGTGGAGCATCGAGTTTATGAGTGAAGAAGCGCGGCTGGATCTGGGATATCCGATCTGAGCGGCGACACGCAAAGAGGAGTACAGGTGTGAAAATCGAGATCAGAAATCTGCAGGCACAGATCGAGGATACCCCGATTCTCAAGGGGGTCGACCTGACCATGAACAGTGGTGAGGTCCATGCGCTGATGGGACCCAACGGGTCCGGAAAATCCACGCTGTCGAACGTGATGTTCGGCAATGAGACCTACGAGGTCACCGGGGGTGAGATCCTGGTGGACGGTCAGAACATCCTGGAGATGGAACCCCACGAACGGGCCCAGCTGGGGCTGTTCCTTGCGTTCCAGTACCCCGTTGAGATTCCCGGCGTGTCCGTGGGGCGCTTCCTCAAGCGCGCCTCCGAGATCCGCTTTGAGAACGACGAAAGCCGCACGAAGTCCTTCGTGAAACGGCTGCGCGCTTCCATGGACTTCATGGAGATGGAGCAGAGTTTCATCAACCGCTACCTCAACACCGGCTTTTCCGGCGGTGAGAAGAAGCGCATGGAGATTCTCCAGATGCTCATGCTCGAGCCGCAGTTCGCGATTCTCGACGAGACCGACAGTGGTCTCGACATCGACGCGCTGAAGATCGTCTCCAAGGGTGTGAACAAGCTCCGGAACGAGACCGATTTCGGTGCGCTGGTCATCACCCATTACCAGCGGATTCTTGATCACATCAAGCCCGATTACGTCCACATCATGTACCAGGGACGGATCGTAACCTCCGGCGGCCACGAGCTCGTGGAGGCGCTTGAGGCCAAGGGCTACGACTGGGTCAAGAAGCAGCACGGCATTCAGGAGGAGGAAGCCAATGAGCAGCCAACAGGTTGACCTCGGAGACTATAAATACGGATTCCATTACGAAGACAAATCGGTCTTCAAGACCCGCAAGGGTCTGGACGCCGACGTGGTCAGGGCGATCAGCGAAGCCAAGGGCGAGCCCGAGTGGATGCTCGACTTCCGCCTCAAGAGCCTCGAGGCGTTCAACGCCAAGCCGATGCCCACGTGGGGCGCGGACCTCAGTGATATCGATTTCTCGGAGATCTACTACTACGCCAAGCCCACCGAAACCGCGGGTGCGCGGAGCTGGGACGATCTCCCGCCGGAGATCAAGGAGACCTACGACCGTCTGGGTATCCCGGAGGCGGAGCAGAAATTTCTCGCCGGTGTCGGCGCTCAGTACGATTCCGAGGTCGTGTACCACAGCATCAAGGAAGACCTCGAGAAGCAGGGCGTGCTCTTTCTCTCGCCGGAGCAGGCGGTGGAGGAACACCCTGAGATCGTGCGCAAGTACTTCGGCACGGTGATTCCGTACAACGACAACAAGTTTGCGGCCCTGAACAGCGCCGTCTGGAGTGGCGGGAGCTTCGTCTACGTCCCGAAAGGGGTGAAGGTGGACGTGCCGCTGCAGGCGTACTTCCGGATCAACTCCAAGAGTTTTGGGCAGTTTGAGCGCACGCTGATCATCGCCGACGAGGGCAGTTTCGTGCACTACGTCGAAGGGTGTACGGCGCCGGTCTATACCACAGACAGCCTCCACAGCGCGGTGGTCGAGATCATCGCCCTGGATGGTGCCCGCGTTCGCTATTCGACGATCCAGAACTGGTCGAGCGACGTCTACAACCTGGTGACCAAGCGCGCGGTGGCGCACAAGAACGCCACGGTGGAATGGGTCGACGGGAACCTGGGCAGCAAGCGCACCATGAAGTACCCCGCGGTCTATCTCATGGGCGACGGTGCCCACGGCGAGGTGCTCTCCATCGCCTTTGCCGGCAAGGGGCAGGAGCAGGACTCCGGCGGCAAAATCATCCACGCCGCCAGCAACACGAGTTCGCAGATCACCTCCAAATCGATCAGCAAGGACGGTGGCGTGGCCACGTACCGCGGTCAGATCAAGGTCGAGGAGGGTGTTGAGAACGCCCGCAGCAAGGTCGAGTGCGACGCGCTGCTCATCGACGGCGACAGCACCACCAACACCTACCCCTACATGGACATCAAGTCCGACGACGTGGCGATCGAACACGAGGCGACGGTGAGCAAGATCTCCGACGATCAGCTGTTCTACCTGATGAGCCGCGGTCTCAGCGAGGAGGAAGCCTCCACGATGATCGTGAACGGCTTCCTCGACCCGCTGGTCAAGCAGCTGCCGATGGAGTACGCAGTGGAGCTCAACCGCCTCATCGAACTGGAAATGGAGGGCTCGGTCGGATGAGCGTACAGACATTCAGCAGTTCCTCCGTCGACGCTCTGCGGTCGTTTGTAGACGGCCGCGACGAGCCGCAGTGGCTCCGGGACGTCCGGGAGGCGGCCCTGGCGCGGTTTGCCGAGATGGCATGGCCTACGGCGCAGGACGAGGAGTTCCGGCGCACCGATGTATCGATGTACGACTTCGACAGCTATTCCTTCGAGATCGCCGAGGGTGCCAACGCCGTGGTGGAAAACCCGGTGGGGCAGTCCGGATCACTGGCGTTCTCGAATACCGCCGCGATTCGTCGGTCGCTTGCCGCGGAACTGGAGGGCAAGGGCGTCGTGTTCGTCTCGCTGGAGGAGGCGATCAACGGCGGTATCGATGAGGCCCTGGCGGCGCGCGTGCGGTCCGTTCTCATGAAGGGACTGGAGAACGCCGACAACCGCCTGACGGTATGGCACTACGCCACCATGACCCACGGCGCGATCCTCTTCGTGCCACGCTTCGTCGAACTCAGCGATCCCTTTGTGGTCACGTTCGACGAGGACGGTGACGGAACGCTCCGGGCGCCGCAGATCGTGGCGATCGCCGACGAAGGAGCCCGCTTTTCGCTGGTGCACCGCGTGCGGCAGCAGGAGGAAGGGGAGGTTCTCTTCAACGAGGCGATCGACCTTTCCGCAGGCAACGCCGGCCGCATCAACTATTTCGGCCTGCAGAACGTAAACATCGATTCGACCTACGTCTCCAACGGACTTGGCGTGGTCGGCCGTGACGCGACGCTCCACGCCTATACCGCCGCCTTCGGTGGGCTGCTGAGCAAGTACCGCATGGATCTGGAGATGGCCGGCGCCGGCGGCGACGGGTTCCTCGGCGGGCTCTACTTCCCCTACGAGGACCAGCACATCGACCTGCGGACCGTGCAGCGGCATGTCGATCCCAAGGCCCATAGCCTGACGCTGTACAAGGGAGCCGTCACCGACGAGTCCCACAGCGTCTACCAGGGCCTGATCAACGTGGAGCACGATGCGGTCAGCACCGACGCGTACCTCACGAACAACAATCTGGTTCTCGGTGACGACGCCCAGGCGGATTCGATCCCGACACTGGAGATCCACACGGACGAGGTGCGTTGCAGCCACGGCAGCACTACCGGTAAGCTGGACGAAAGTCAGATCTTCTATCTGAAGACCCGCGGCTACTCGCCGGAGGAGGCAGAGCACCTCCTGGTTCAGGGCTTCTTTGAGGAGGTCGCCGGGCACTACCCCGAGGTCGTCGTCGACGAGATCCACGAGATCGTGGAGGCCCGTATCGGGCTCGCCGACGAGTAGGCGTCGTCCTACGGCACATGCGGGTTTCGGTTTCGGCCGGAACCCGTTTTTTTTGGAGGTTACGATGGCGAAATGGCGTGAAGTCTGTCGTGCCGACGAGTTTCGGCGCACGAAGAAGTTTGTTCATCGACGCAAGGAGGTGGCGCTGTTCAAGCTCGACGATGGCATATACGCCACCGAAAACTCGTGCAGCCACGAGTACTCGGAACTCAGCGAAGGCATGATCATGGGCGACGACGTGTACTGTCCAAAACACGGTTCACGGTTCGACATCCGCACTGGCGCGGTCCGGGACCTCCCGGCCACCCGGCCGGTAAAGACCTACGAGGTCAAGGTTGAGGACGGTGTTGTCTACGTCAAAATCTGAGGGTCCCGGGGCGGCTGGAGCGCACGACACGCGGATTCTCACCGCGGCGGAGGCGCCGGAGGCGGGGCTGCTGCTGCGCCAGGGCCATCTGGTCGTCATCCCCACGGAGACGGTCTACGGCCTCGCCGCGGCGGCGGTGGATCCGGACGCCGTGGCGGCGATCTTTGACGCCAAGGGGAGGCCGCAGGACAATCCGCTCATCGTTCACCTGGCATCCCGGGACGATCTGCTTCAGGCAGTTCCCTCCCGCCTGGCGGCGGCTCGGGCCGCGGTCGAGGCGTTCGCACCGGGGCCGCTGACGGTCGTTGTTCCCGCGCCGGCCTGGGTGCCGCCGGCCGTCCGTGCAGGGCTGCCGACGGTCGCGCTGCGTGTTCCGGCCCACCCCGTGGCGCAGGCGGTGATCTCGGCGGCAGGGGTGCCGGTGGCGGCCCCAAGTGCCAACCGGAGCGGACGTCCGAGTCCCACCACGTGCGCCATGGCACGCTCGGAGATGTCCGGACGCGTAGCGGCGATCGTCGACGGTGGCGAGGCCGACATCGGCATCGAATCCACGGTTGTGGACGGAACCGCCCCCCGCCGCCTGAGCATCCTCAGGCCCGGGCATATCACCGCGGCGGCGTTGTCCGCCGCCACCGGTGTTCCCGTGGATGACGCACCGGCGTCCTCCGCCGGCCGGTCTCCCGGCACGCGGTATGCCCACTATCGGCCGGAGATGCCGGTATACGCGTTTGCTGCGCCCGGGCGCGGGGATGTCCTGGCGGCGGTCGCCGGGCGCCAGGACGCGCGGGTTCTGTTGGGTCCGGCCGCGCCCGACGGGGCCGGGCGAACCGATCCCGTGGACAACGCCACGGCGGGTAGCGCCACCGCGGACGACGCCGGGGCGGACGACCATGCCGACGTGGCGGGCACCCGGGTCCGGGGCATGTCCAGTTGGGAGGAGTTCGGGCGGCGCCTCTTTCGGGAGTTCTGGGCGGCGGAGCGCGACGGGATTGCCTGTCTCTACGTCGAGATGCCGCCTCCGGGGGTGGCTCCCGGTCTCGCCGACCGCATCATGCGAGCCGCGGTGCGGTAATCCGGCCGTGGACCTGTCGACGGGCGCCGGGCCCGCCTATCCGTGCACGGCGTGGATCCGTTCGGCCGGCATGTGCCGCGCCAGATGGCGCTGCAGCACGGAGAACACCTCTTGTCTCAGCGCCTCGGGGTAGCTGGCCACGTCTCCCTGGTGTTCGACGCCGGTATCCAGCGCAGCAGACCGACGGAACGCCGTGATGCGGTCCAGGAAGTCGGGGTGCATGCGAAACACGCCGAAACTCACCGCTTCGACGCCCGCGGGATCCAACCGGCGAAAGACCGTGTCAACAAGGGAGCGGTACGAGGTCTCCCACCCGTCGGTGGCAATAACCGGGTCGATGCACAGGCGGACGCGCCAGCCGCGGGCGATAGCGCGTCCGGCGTCCAGCAGTCGCTGGGGGGAGGATGCGGTGCCGGCCTCGTGACGCCGCGCGATCTCGTCCGGCGAGATCGACCACGTCAGGATGATGCCATCGTGGGGATCCATGTCCTGGATGGCGGCGTAGCCGTCGCTCTTGGTCCGTACCTCCACCTCCAGGCCCGGTCGGGATCGGGCGATCTCCACCCAGCGCCGCACCAGACCCAGTGAGCGCTCAAAGCCGAGGAGGTCGCTGAGGTAGCTAATACTCAGATAGAGCGAACCGTCCTGCGCCAGGGCGTCGTCCACGGCTGCGACGTAGTCCTCGATGTTGACGTTGACAAGAATGTTCGCCGATCGGTGCATGCCCTGCAGAAAGCAGTAGTCGCAGTCGTACAGGCAGTTCCGCACCATGTCGTTGTAGTGCACCGCCCGTTCTCCGCCAAAGCTGGCGACGCGATCGGTGCCGGCGTACAGAAACGGGGGGCGCTTCCGAGCGAGGATGAGCCGCGGGCGACGCTTTTGCCGCGCGAAGTCCTGGCCGGGACGTTTGAACATACGCTGCGCGTCGTCGATCCCGGTGACGCGGGGCGGCTGCAGACGCGCCAGCAGATCGCGGGTGACCGGCGCGTCGCGAACGGCGCGCTCAACGTACACGTGGTCGAACTGGATCATGCTGTCTGCCGCTCCAGGGCAGCCACCACGGCCCGTACTCCACGGTGAACGGCCGCCGAGGTGGGGGGCACGCCGAGCACCCACAGCTGGTGCGGTGCCAGGCGCTGCAGCGCCCACGCCATGAGGGCCCACACTCCGGGGTCGGTCATGGTCGCCATTTCCACCGCTGCACCGTCGTCCGGGTGTTCCAGAATGTCAGGGATAAGTTCGCGACGGGGAGCGATGGCAACACGATCGGCGAGAACGACGCGGTCGCCGACCGTCGGCAGTGCAACAAGGACCGCTGTCGCGGTGTGGTACGCCCCGAGGTGGAACGCAAACTCACCGATCAGGTCGGCGACCGCGTCATCGGACTGCGCCATCGGGAGTTCCACGAGGATCCGTTCACCAGCGGGATGGTCGCCGCCGGTGTCGCCACCCCGGCGTTCTTCCCGGAACACGCGGCCACGCCGACCCCACGGAGAACCGGACCGCGGCTCCTGCTGAAAGCGGAGCGTCCGGCGAATACGGCGGACGCCCTCGGCTCCGCACGCAGCGATCAGCGTGGTCGTCATTCGACCGGGCTTGCGAGGAGGGCGGGGTCGTCTCCCGCACCGAGGCCGGTGACCCGCACGGTGACAAAGGTGTTCGGTTCCGGCGGCATCGACGCGGGAAACCCGGTGACCGTCACGGGGTGATAGTACTCGCAGAAGCCCTCGGCGACGTGGTGTTCGGCCTCGTGGCGGCACCGCTCCACAAGAACGCGGACTGTCCGTCCCACAAAACGCTCCCGGATCCGGCGTTTGCGCTCGGTTGCGGCCTCCTGAACCCGGCGCCCTCGCCGTGCCTTTTCCCCCGCCTCCACGTGGCCGGGCATGCGTTCGGCGCGGGTTCCTGAGCGTACGGAGTAGGGAAACATGTGGACGTGGGACACCTCGGCCGCCTCCACAACGGTCAGGCTCTCGGCAAACTCCTCATCACCTTCTCCGGGGAACCCCACGATCAGATCGGTGGTGATGGTGAACTCGGGATCGAGCTCCCGCAGCGACCGCACAACGTCGAGATACTGGCTGACGGTGTACATGCGCCGCATCGCAAGAAGCACGCGGTCGCTGCCGCTCTGGAGGCACAGGTGCAGGTGGGGACACATCCGCGGGTGCCGGAACAGATCCACGAACGACGGTCCCAGCTGGTCCGGCTCCAGCGACGATATCCGCAGACGGAAATCGCCGGGAAGATCAAGAATCGCCCGGACCAGTCCTGCGAAATCGGTGATGCCCGTCTCGTCCGGGGTGGCCTCTGCGGTGCCGGTTGCTCCGGCGCCGGTTGCTCCAGCGTCGCGAACGGCGTAGCGACTCATGTTTACTCCGGTCAGGACGAGCTCGCGGGCGCCTCCACGGATCGCCTCGCGGGCTTCGGCAAGGACCTCCCGCGGCGGCCTGCTTCGCGCGCGCCCGCGGACAAACGGAATAATGCAGAACGTACAGAAGTTGTCGCACCCGTCCTGGACCTTGATGGTGGTGCGGGTGTGGAACAGCCGCTGGGGCGCTGCAAACCCGAACACGTTCGGGTCCAGACCGTCCGGGTCGACCACCTCGCCGCGGAAATGCGCGTCCAGCAGCTCCGGAATCGTGTTCTTGTGGGTGTTGTCGACGACGTAGGTCGCCGCGGAGCCCACCAGCGCCTCCCGGTGGCTGTCAACGAAGCACCCGGTGAGGATGACCACGCCGTCGTCGCCGACGCGACGGACCGCGCGATTGAGCGTGTTTCGGCTTTTGCGATCCGCCTTGTTGGTGACGGTGCAGCTGTTGACCACGTATACGTCGGCGCCGGAATCACCGTCGGTGACGGTGTATCCCCGGCGGACGAGTTCGGTTGCGATCGAGTCGGACTCGTACTGGTTGAGTTTGCACCCCAGCGTTTCGAAGGCCACGGTGGGTGTCGCGCCCCCCGAGGACCGGGTCGGTGAGTACTGCACGCCGGACCTCCCTACGCCGTAACAACGGTGGCCGGCGCATCCACCAGTTCCCCGAAAATGGATAGGGGACGCGCATCGGTGACGCGAATCCGGGCAAAGGACCCGATCAGCTCGCCGCCGGGGTCCGGAATACGCACCGGGATCCGACCTTCGGTCTTCGCCGACAGGTAGCCCGGCTGGCGGTCGTAGCCGTCGACCAGGACCGGCAGTGTGCGACCGATCAGGCCGCGGTTGTACGCGAGCGATGTCTCCTGAAGGAGGTCCGACAGCACGTGGAGCCGTCGCTTTTTCTCATCCTGCGGGACGTCGTCTGACCAGCGCGAACTCGCCGCTCCCGGTCGCGGCGAGTACATGGCGATATAGGCCATGTTGTACTGAAATTCCTCCATCGCCGCCCGGGTTCGTTCAAACTGTTCGTCCGTTTCGCCGGAGAACCCGACGATGATATCGGTGAACAGGGTGGCATCCGGGAGAATCCGGCGGATGCTTTCCACGACGCGACGGTACCCGCTGACGCGGTAGTTGCGGTTCATGCGGATAAGGACCTTGTCGTCGCCGCTCTGGATCGGAAGATGGATCTGTTTGCCGATCGTCGGATACGACGCGATCGTCTCGAGGACGTCGTCGGTCATGTCCCGCGGGTGCGGCGAGGTGAAGTACACCCAGACGTCGTGGCCGCGGGTGAGCTCACCGATCTCCGCCAGCAGTCGCGCGAAAGTCATCTCGTTGCTCCGGCGATCGAGGCCGTAGCTGTTTACGTTCTGGCCGAGGAGGGTGATGCTCCGGTATCCACGGGCAACGAGATCGCCAACCTCCCGGAGAATCTCCTGTGACGGTCGCGACACCTCGCGTCCCCGCGTGTAGGGAACCGCGCAGAAGGTGCAGAACTTGTCGCACCCGTTCTGGATCGGAACGTACGCCTCGAAGGCGGAGGTGTAGGTCGGTTTCACGTGCCAGAATCCGTCGCGAATATCCTCCTCCACCCCATGAGGTCCGGTGGGAAGCGACGGTGTAAAAAGCCGCGGTGCAGCCTGCACCGCGGTGGGATCGCCGACATCTTCCGCGCCGCCACCGTGTCCACCTCCGGTGAGGGCCGCCGGGGTCACAACGCCGTACTGCCGGATGAGGTCCGGGAGATTCGGCAGTTCGTTGATCGTAAACACCAGATCGAACCGCTTGAGAAACTTCTGCCGGTCCTCGGGCAGCATGCATCCGGACACGAAGGTCAGGAGGTTGCGGCCGTCCTTCCATTCGTTCCACTTGTGAATCTTGCTGTACACCTTGTCGATCGCCTTCTGCCGGACAGAACACGCCACGACCCCGAGGATATCGGCGTCCTCCTCCCGGGAGGAGGGCTCGTATCCCAGGCGTTCGAGCATGGTTCGGATGCGTTCGGCATCCGACTGGTTCATTTGGCATCCAAGCGGAACGAGATGGTACTTCATCAGAAATAGACCTCGGCAAAGAGTTGGTTGTGGGGAACGCCGGCGTCCTGCAGCACATCAAACGCCTCATAGATCATATCGCAGTTCCCGCAGAGGTAGTACCGTGCCTCCGTATCCACCGGGTGCTCACGGAGATAGTCGGTGACGCGGCCATGGTAGTCGCCGTCGTGGGAGCGGGAAATGCAGCTCACGTACCGCTGTGGGTCAAACGTCTCGTGCTCGTAGCGTTCGCTGAGATCCCTGATGCCGTGAAGCACTTGGTAATCGATCTCGGGATAGCTCCGAACGAAGTCGTGGAACGGTGAGATGCCCGTCCCCGTGGCGATAAACACGAAGCGATGGTCTCGCCAGTCCTCGTCGACCGTGAAGAAGCCGAAGGGCCCGTCCACCGCAACGGCGTCCCCCGGGGCAAGGGCACGCAGGCGTTTGCTCACGTAGCCCCCTTCGACTTCCTTGACGAGAATTTCGAGGTAGTCGTCGCCGGGGCTTGAGTACACGGAGTACTCACGCATGTTAATGTCGCCGGCGGGACCGACGCTCAGGTACTGCCCCGGAGCGAACGCCAGGCCGTTGCGGTCAAAGCGCAGCACGTAGGCCGAGTCACTCAACTGTCTGATCCGGTGAACGGTGAATCCCGTTCTGGTGTGTGTCTGTTCCATTCCAGGTACTCCGTCACGACTGCGAGCCGCGGGAACGGTCAGTATAAAAATCTGACCGCGAAGGTCAAGGAATACGGCGTTATCGGCCGTGATTGACCTGCCCAGACGTCCGCGCTACCCTGACTGTATCAAAAGGCTACGTGTGGGGGCCATGACGTTCCGATCCCGGTTCCACCAGATCAACCTCGTGTTCACGCTGCTGCTTGCGTTTATGGCGGGAAACCAGGTCATCTCGCGTATCCTTACCGCCGGGTCGGACGCGCCGTGGTTCGCCGCAATCACCGAGGACTCCGCGATCTATGCGGCCTTCGTATTCGCGTTTCTGGTGCTGACGTTCGTCCGGGAGTCGCGGCTCACGCAGATCGCCCAGATAGCGTTCCTGACCCTGCTCGGCGCGGTGACGGTTGCGGTAGTGGCGCCGAAGGAGCTCGGCGGCGATCTCAATTTCATCCTCGCCGCGGCGCTGGCGTACAAATATAACCTCCTGCGTACACGGCCGGTCGCCAAAATCTCGGCGATCATGGGTATTCTGATTGTCGCTCGCATTTCGGGCGTTCTCGTGTTCCACACGATCGCCGTGGATCGCGTTCTCAACCAACTGGTCATTACGGTCGTCTCGGTACCGATTCTCTACTGGCTCTTCGAAAGCGAACTCCTGCAGATACGACGGGAAAAACAGCGCCTGGAGCAACTGCTGGAGAACAATCAGCCCTTCGTGGAGTTCGGGCAGAACGTCACCGGGATCGTCCACGACTTCAAGAACGATCTCGGGCTGTTCGATACCTTCGGCCAGTATCTGGCGCTGTCGGAGGGAGAGCCGGTGGAATCCTCGCAGATCCGCCTGTACCGACGCTACGTCAAACGGCTGGCAACACGGATCGGTCAGATCATGACGGTGACACAGGCCTCGCGGCGCTACGCGGAGGAAAGCGGCGAACTGCAGGAGCTGTTGCGCTCCACGGTGTACGTGTTCCAGTCAAACCTGGAGTTCAAGCGGGTCGTAACGTTTGAACTGGTCCTGCCGGATGAGCCGATCTACGTGCGCCTTCCGCCGGCTCCGGTAATTTCGATCCTGGAGAACCTGATACGCAACTCCTGCGAGGCGATGACGGATGAGGTCGCCAACGACACGGGTTCACCGGGGGAAATGACCCTGTCTGTTGTCGTGGAGCGGGACGGCGACGGCGTCGTGGTGACCGTGAGCGATACCGGCCCGGGTTTGCCGTTCTGCAGCGAATGCCGCAAGGACAACTGCCTCTACTGTCCGGAGATCGCACCGGGACGATCGTCCAAGGAGAACGGCTCCGGAATCGGCCTGGTGTCCGTGCGGCGTCACGCGGAACAGTACGGCATTCCGGTACATATGCGGAGTCGTCCCGAAGAGGGCGTCACCACCACCCTGCGAATAACTCGGGAGCGCGTTCTCGACGGACCGGAGCATGAGGCGTCGCCTCACACCCCGGTTGGCGTTGACGGCTGAATTTGCCCGGGGCTATATTCACAGAACAACACCGACACAGAATCTTCAGCCAGGGGGAACGCATGGTCGCGATCATCTATGGATCGTCCACACTCAACACGGAGTATGTCTCACAGCGCCTCGCCGCCGCGTTCGGCGCGGAACGGGCGGATTTGCACAACGTGAAGGAGGTATCTCCATCCATCATCGCGGAGCGGTCGAGCCTGGTATTCGTGACCTCCACCTGGGGAACCGGTGACCTGCAGGATGACTGGGAAGCGTTCTTCCCGCAGATCAGCGAGATGCCGTTTCAGGGCAAGACCGTTGGGCTGGTCGGTGTCGGTGATCAGGAGAACTACCCGGACACGTTCTGCGACAGTATCGCGATCCTGTTCGACACCGTCACGCGGCACGGTGGCAGGATCGTCGGCACGACCGATACCGACGGCTATACGTTCAAGACCTCTCGTGCAGTGCGCGACGGACGGTTTATGGGGCTGGTCATCGACGAGGACAACCAGGCGGATCAGACCGACGAGCGGATCCGCCGCTGGGTGAAGCAGGTGTCGCGGGACCTCTCGTGACTTGACAGTTTTTCCCCGCTCTGCTATCTTCCTCCGAGCCTAAATCATGCCCTTGTAGCTCAGTCGGTAGAGCACATCCATGGTAAGGATGGGGTCATCGGTTCAAGTCCGATCGAGGGCTTTGCGGAAGTAGCCGTCCGCTCCCAGGCCAGTAGCTCCAATTGGTAGAGCGCCGGTCTCCAAAACCGGATGTTGTAGGTTCGAGTCCTGCCTGGCCTGTCTGTTTTCCGGAGCGTTGACGGCTGTTTGTTTATTGAGGAGCATCTGGTGAAGCGAATTATCGCCTTTTTTCAGGACAGTTACGCCGAGCTCAAGAAGGTGACCTGGCCCTCCCGTGAAGAGGTCGGTGCCTCCACGCGGGTCGTCCTGGTTTCCGTGCTCATTTTTGCCGTTGTGCTGGGTGTGCTGGATTACCTTTTCCTGAGCGGCATCGACCTGCTGTTCTAAACAGCGACAGGACCAAACCACCTATGGCCAAAAACTGGTACGTACTACATACCTACTCCGGTTACGAGAACAAGATCGAGCGAACCCTTCGCATGATGATGGAGGAGGGGAAGCTCGGCGACGCCGTGATCGACATCAAGGTCCCGTCCGAGCAGGTGGTTGAGGTCCGTGACGGCAAGAAGCGCGTCACCAACAAGAAGTTTCTGCCCGGCTACGTGCTGATGGAAATGGACCTGCCGGAAATGGGCTGGAAAGCGGTGCTTTCCGCCATTCGGCGCATCAACGGAGTGACCGGTTTTGTTGGGTCGAGTCCCGGTTCAAAGCCGCATCCGATCTCTCAGGAGGAGGCCCGGTCGATCCTCCAGAAAACCGGCGAGATCAAGGGTGACCGGACGCTCAAGCCGAAGGAGAGCTTCGCGGTGGGCGAGACGGTTCGGATCGTGGACGGTCCGTTCAACACCTTCACCGGAACGGTGGAAGAGGTAAACAACGAGCGCGCCAAGTTGCGCGTCACCGTGGGCATCTTCGGGCGGTCGACGCCGGTTGAGCTCGACTTCCTCCAGGTAGAGAAGCTGTAGAACCAGAGCAGGGAATGGCGCCGACACGGTCGGCGCCTTTGCTGTCTCTGTAAGGAATGTGCGGCCGCCGGTGGCGGTCGCGTGGGAGTTACCGGATGGTGTCGGTTCGTCGAACCGCGCGCCGGAACGTTTGAACCACAGAGGAGGCCATATGGCAAAGAAAAAAGAGGTGGCACAGATCAAGCTGCAGGTGCCCGCCGGAAAGGCCACACCGGCTCCGCCGGTCGGTCCCGCGCTGGGTCCCCATGGTGTAAGCGCGCCGCAGTTTGTGCAGCAGTTCAACGACGCCACCAAGAACTACGAGCCCGGAATCCTCATTCCGGTGGTCATTACGGTGTACGGGGATCGTTCGTTCTCGTTTATCACCAAGACCCCGCCGGCGGCTGTTCTGATCAAGAAGTCGCTCGGTCTCGCGAAGGGTTCGTCGGAGCCGAACAAAACCAAGGTCGGCAAAATTACCCGCAAGCAGCTGGAGGAGATCGCGCAGACCAAGATGCCCGATCTCAATGCCAACGACATTGACGCCGCGGTGAAGATCATCGCCGGCACCGCCCGTGCCATGGGCGTTACGGTGGAGGGCTGAGTCGATGAAGCGCGGAAAGAAATACCAGGAAGCGCTCGGCAAGGTCGATCGCACCCGGGCCTACCCGATTGAAGAGGCAGTGGCGCTGGTCAAGGAAGTTGCTCCGGCCAAGTTCGACGAAACGGTCGAACTGTCACTGAACCTGAACCTGAAAAAGAGCCAGACCGTTCGTGATACGCTGGTGCTGCCGAATCAGTTCAAGGGCGAGAAGCGGATTCTTGTCTTCGCCAAGGGCGAAAAGGCTGAAGAAGCGCGACAGGCGGGGGCGGCATACGTCGGCGACGACGACCTGATCGAAAAGATCAAAGGTGGATGGCTCGATTTTGACGTGGCCGTTGCCACTCCGGACATGATGAAGGACGTCGGTCGTCTGGGCCCGGTGCTCGGTCGACGCGGTCTCATGCCCAACCCGAAGACACAGACGGTAACGATGGACGTCGCCGCCGCGGTGGCTGAGCTCCAGAAGGGGCGGGTTGAGTTTCGTTCGGACAAGACGGGTGTTGTGCATCTTGCGGTCGGCAAGACGTCCATGGATGCGGACAAGATCATCGAGAACGTCCGGCTGATTATCGGCGAGGTCGAGAAGCGTCGTCCCGCGGAAACCAAGGGGATCTTCATGAAGACCGTTGCGGTTTCCTCGACGATGGGTCCCGGCGTACGTGTTGCGGTAGGAGAGTAAGCGATGGAAGGATACCAGACAAAGGTCACCGATTCCAAAGTGGCTGCGGTGGATGCTCTCAAGGAGCAGTTCGGCGAAGCCCAGGACTTTATCTTCACCAACTATCGCGGTCTCACGGTGGATCAGATTACCCGGCTTCGGACGACGCTGCGGGAGAGCGATGCGGATTTCAAGGTTGTGAAGAACAACTTTGCCAAGATCGCGTTCCGGCAGATGGAGAAGCCCGACGTCTCCGACTACCTGGTGGGCCCCACGGCGGTTGCGATCGCCAAATCGGACTCCGCTCCGGTGGTGAAGGCGCTGTTTGACTTCGCAAAGGAGAATCCTGTCGAGGTCAAGGGGGCACTGGTCGGTGCCACCGTCTACGACGCGGCGCAGGCCGAGGCGTACAGTAAACTGCCGAGCCGCGAGGCGCTGTACTCGCAGCTCATGAGCGTCATGCAGGCGCCGCTGCAGAATCTGGTGTACGCCCTCAACGGCGTGCCCACCAACATTACGCGGGTCATGCAGGCTGTTGCGGACGCCAAGGCGTCCTGAGGGTACGAATACGCCGGCGCGTTGCGTCGGCCTGACATAGGAATCAACCGGCGTTAGTCTTCTGTTTCGACTGCCTGCTATCGCCGGACACAATCCGAAAGGAGAAGGTAATATGGCAGATATTACGAAAGAGGATATCCTCGAAGCTGTAGCTGGAATGACCGTGCTCGAGGTAAGCGAGCTGGTCAAGATGATGGAAGAGAAGTTCGGCGTAACCGCCGCTGCTCCTGTTGCCGTCGCAGCCGCTGGTGCGGGTGCCGGTGCCGGTGAGGCGGAGGCTGCCGAGGAGCAGACCGAGTTCGATGTCATCCTGAAGGGTGTCAAGGACGGCGGAAACAAGATTCAGGTCATTAAGGCGGTTCGGACCGTCGTTACCGGTCTGGGTCTCAAGGAAGCGAAGGAGCTCGTTGAAGCGGGTGACAAGCCTGTCCGCGAAGGTGTCTCCAAGGAAGAGGCCGAAGAGACCAAGAAGACGCTTGAGGAAGCCGGCGCTGAAGTCGCTATCCAGTAAGGTTTTTCGGTCTCAGACTCGATTTTTCTATCTCCAACGCCACCGGTGTATCCGTACGCCGGTGGTGCATTTTTGTCTTAAGCCGTTGTCGGGAGGTGTGCATGTTTGACAGAGAACAGACTATCAACCGGGTTGAAGTGGGGACCGCCGGTCCCAAAGTTATGGAGCTGCCCAATCTGGTTGATATTCAGCTCTCGTCCTACGAACGGTTTCTTCAAAGGGAAACGATGCGGGTCGGCAATCCGCCGCTGCCGCAGGGGCTTCAGGAAGTATTTGACGCCACCTTTCCCATTGAGAGTCCGTCGGGAGACCTTCGGCTGGAGTTCGATCACTACCTCCTCGACGAAGCCAACATCAAGATGAGTGAGGCGGAGTGCAAGAACAAGGGCACCACCTACGCCGTGCCGATCAAGGCGCGGATCAATCTCATCTTCCTGGAAACGGGCGAGATCCGGCAGAAAGACATCTACATGGGGGATATTCCCCTCATGACCGACCGGGGTACGTTTATCATCAACGGCGCCGAGCGCGTCGTTGTCAGTCAGATCCATCGCAGCCCCGGTGTCATCTTTTCCCACGAGAAGGGCGTGTACAGCTCGCGGATCATTCCGTATCGCGGGAGCTGGCTGGAGTTTGAGATCGACCAGAAGCGCGATCTCATCTACGCCAAGATCGACCGCAAGAAGCGAATCCTCGGAACGCTCTTCCTGCGCGCGCTGGGCTACGACACCCGCGAGAAGATCATCGATCTGTTCTACCGCAGCGGCGAGGTCACCCTGGAGGACTCCCGCGAGCTTCGCGAGGAGTTGAGTGGTCGGGTGCTCGCCAAGGCCGTGTACATCGAGGAAGACGGCCAGGAGCGGAAGCTCTACCGGGCCGGTGAGAAGATCCACCCCCACGATATCGACGAACTGCTCCACAGCGGTGTTACCACGATCACTCTCATCGACGACGAACACGAGGACTCGCTGCACGCGGATATCATCCTCAACTGTTTCGAGCGCGAGGAAAGCAAGTTTGTCGGCGAAGACGTTGAACGCGACGAGCCCACCAAGGAAGACGCGATCACCGCGATCTACGCGGTACTCCAGCCCGGTGAGCCGATCACGATGGAAAGCGCGGAGAAGGACTTCCAGAGCATGTTCTTCTCTTCCCGGCGCTACGATCTCGGTCGCGTGGGCCGCTATAAACTGAACAAGAAGTTCGACTACGAGGATCCGTCGGAGGATTTCATCCTGATGCAGGAGGACATCGTGAACACGATGCGCTTCCTGATAAAGGTGTATATCGGCGAGGAAAACGTCGACGATATCGACCACCTCGGAAACCGGCGCATTCGCTCGGTCGGTGAGCTGCTCGCCAACTCCCTGAAGACTGCATTCAGCCGGATGGAGCGGATCGCCAAGGACCGGATGTCGCTCAAGGAAACCGACACGATCAAGCCGCAGGACCTGATTTCCATCAAGCCGATCGTTGCGGCGATCAAGGAGTTTTTCGGGTCGTCGCAGCTGTCGCAGTTCATGGACCAAGTCAACCCGCTGTCGGAACTGACGCACAAGCGGCGCCTCAACGCCCTCGGTCCCGGCGGTCTCTCCCGTGACCGGGCGGGGTTCGAGGTTCGCGACGTCCACTACACGCACTACGGGCGTATGTGTCCGATCGAGACGCCGGAAGGTCCGAACATCGGTCTGATCGTGTCCCTGGCCAACTACACCCAGGTCAACGAGTACGGCTTTCTCGAGACGCCGTACCGCCCGGTCAAGGACGGAAAGGTCCTCCACGAGGTGGAGTACCTTTCGGCGATGGACGAGGAAAAGTACTACATCGCCCAGGCGAACGCCCCGATCAGCGAGAAGGGTGAGTTCCAGATCGACCAGGTGTCGGTCCGCAAGAGCGGTGACTACACGACGCGCCCGCCGGAGCAGATCCAGTACATGGACGTCTCTCCGAAGCAGATCATCAGCGTGAGCGCCTCGCTTATTCCGTTTCTGGAACACGACGACGCCAACCGCGCCCTCATGGGATCCAACATGCAGCGGCAGGCTGTTCCGCTCGTCTTCCCCGAGCCGCCCCGGGTGGGTACCGGTATGGAGGCCAAGACAGCGTACGATTCCGGCGTTCTGGTAAAGGCGCGCCGCGCCGGCACCGTGGTCTACGTATCCAGCACCCGCGTGGTCGTCGATCCCGACGACAAGGCCAACGCGCAGGACCAGGACATCTACCACATGGTGAAGTACCAGCGGACCAACCAGGATACCTGCTATCTGCAGAAACCGATGGTCGGCGCCGGTCAGAAGCTCGCCGCCGGTGACGTGATCGCCGACGGGCCCTCCACCTTCAAGGGGGAGCTGGCCCTGGGCCGGAATATGCTCGTGGGCTTCGTTCCGTGGAACGGGTACAACTACGAGGACGCGATCCTTATCTCCGAGAAGGTGGTCAAGGAAGACATCTTCACCTCGGTCCATATCAAGGAATTCTCCATCGACGTCCGCGAGACCAAGCTCGGACCGGAGAAGATCACCAACGATATTCCCAACGTCAGCGAGAAGGCGCTCGCCAAGCTGGACGGCGAGGGAATCGTCCGGGTCGGGGCGAAGGTCTTCAGCGGGGATATCCTCGTCGGAAAGGTCACGCCCAAGAGCGACACCGAAACGACGCCCGAGTTCAAGCTGCTCAACCAGATTTTCGGTGAGAAGGCCAAGGAGGTGCGCGACACCTCTCTCAAGGTCCCTCACGGCGTCGAGGGCACGGTCATCGACGTGCAGCGTCTGAGTCGCAGCGAGGGTGATGACCTGTCCCCCGGCGTGGAGCAGGTCGTCAAGGTCATGATCGCCACCAAGCGGAAGCTTCGCGAGGGCGACAAGATGGCCGGACGTCACGGAAACAAGGGTGTTATCGCCCGGGTGCTGCCGGAAGAGGACATGCCGTTCCTCGCGGACGGTACGCCGCTGGAGGTTTGTCTGAACCCCCTTGGTGTTCCCAGCCGTATGAACCTCGGCCAGATCCTCGAGACGGAGCTTGGCTGGGCGGCGCTCAACCTGGACGAGTGGTACGCCACGCCGGTGTTCGAGTCCGCCACCAACCAGCAGATCGCCGACAAGCTGGCGGCTGCGGGGCTCCCGACGAACTCCAAGACACCGCTGTACGACGGTCGTACCGGCGAGGAGTTCGAGAACCCGGTCATGGTGGGTGTGATGTACATGCTGAAACTGCATCACCTCGTTGACGACAAAATGCACGCCCGGTCCACGGGACCGTACTCGCTGGTCACCCAGCAGCCGCTGGGCGGAAAGGCGCAGTTTGGCGGTCAGCGTCTCGGTGAGATGGAGGTCTGGGCGCTTGAGGCCTACGGCGCCGCCAACACGCTGCAGGAACTGCTGACAATCAAGAGTGACGACATGAACGGTCGCGCCAAGATCTACGAGAGTGTGGTGAAGGGGCTGCCGTCGACATCCGCCGGTGTTCCCGAGTCGTTTAACGTGCTGGTGCAGGAACTCCGGGGTCTGGGCCTGGACATGTCGATCTACGACAGCAAAGGCAAACAGGTGCCTCTCACGGAGCGTGACGAGGAACTGATTAACCGGCAGGGCAGCAACTTCTAAGGAGGAGCGAAACCGGTATGCGCGATATTCAGGATTTCGACAATATCACGATCAAACTCGCCTCCCCGGAGCAGATCCGGGCGTGGAGTTACGGCGAGGTCAAAAAACCGGAGACGATCAACTACCGGACGCTTCGCCCCGAGAAGGACGGACTGTTCTGCGAGCGGATCTTCGGAACCACCAAGGAGTGGGAGTGCTACTGCGGGAAGTTCAAGAGCATCCGCTATAAGGGTGTGATCTGTGACCGCTGTGGCGTGGAGGTAGCACACCCCAAGGTGCGCCGCGAGCGCATGGGACACATCGAACTGGCCTCTCCCGTTTCCCATATCTGGTACTACCGGTCGGTGCCGTCCCGCATGGGGCTGCTCCTCGACCTGACGGTCTCGGACCTCCGGTCGATTCTGTACTACGAGAAGTACATCGTCATCGATCCGGGTGACACCGATCTCCGCAAGATGGACCTTCTCACCGAAGAGGATTACCTCGAGGCGAAGGAACGCTACGGCATGTCCTTCTCCGCGGGAATCGGCGCCGAGGCGATCCGGTCGCTCCTGGAGGAGCTCGACCTGGAGGCGCTCTCCGCCGAGCTTCGCGAGCAGATGATCGCCAAGGGTGCCAAGGCCGACAAGCGCCTGCTCAAGCGCATCGAGATCGTCGAGAACTTCCGCGACAGCAACAACGAACCGGCGTGGATGGTCATGGACGTGATCCCGGTCATTCCGCCGGAGCTGCGTCCGATGGTTCAGCTGGACGGCGGACGCTTTGCCACCAGTGACCTGAATGACCTCTACCGCCGCGTGATCAACCGGAACAACCGGCTCAAACGGCTCCTGTCCCTCAATGCCCCCGATATCATCATCCGCAACGAGAAGCGGATGCTGCAGGAGGCGGTGGACGCACTCTTCGACAACAGCAAGAAGAAGCGGGTGGTCAAGGGTGCCAGCAATCGCCCCCTCAAGAGCCTGTCGGACATGCTCAAGGGAAAACAGGGCCGATTCCGCCAGAACCTTCTCGGAAAGCGTGTCGACTACTCCGGCCGGTCGGTTATCGTCGTAGGACCGGAGCTCGAGCTGCACCAGTGCGGTCTGCCCACCAAGATGGCGATGGAGCTCTTCAAGCCCTTCATCATGAAGAAGCTTGTCGAGAAGGACGTGGTGTACAACATCAAGCGCGCCAAGACGCTGGTGGAACAGGGTACCCCGGAGGTCTACGCGGTCCTCGATGAGGTCGTGAAGGAACATCCGGTTCTGCTCAACCGCGCGCCCACGCTGCACCGTCTCGGCATTCAGGCGTTCGAACCCGTTCTGGTCGACGGTAAGGCGATCAAGCTGCACCCGCTCGTCTGTCACGCGTACAACGCCGACTTCGACGGTGACCAGATGGCGGTTCACGTGCCCCTGACGCAGGCGGCGCAGATCGAGGCGTGGACGCTGATGCTGTCCTCTCGCAACCTGCTCAACCCCGCAAACGGTCAGCCGATCGTGTTTCCGAGCCAGGACATGGTTCTCGGGATCAACTATCTCACCCGGAACCGCGACGGCGCCACCGGCGAGGGAAAGTTCTTCGGCTCACCGGATGAGGTGATCATGGCGCTCGACGCCAGGGCGGTGGACTACCAGGCGATGGTCAAGGTGTGGATGGGCGACGAGCTCGTCGAGACCACCCCCGGTCGCCTGCTCCTCAATGAGGAACTGCCCAAAGAGGTGGGCTACGTCAACGAGTCCATGGGTGACAAGGAGTTGCGCAAGCTCATCAGTCGTGTGTACTACGAACACGGACCGGCGGTGACCGTGCGGATGCTCGATGTGATCAAGAACATGGGCTTTCGCTACGCCACGGTTTTCGGCGCAACGATCGGTATCGACGACATCATGATTCCCGAGGTCAAGACGGACATGATCGAGGCGGCCAACAACCAGGTTGCCGCGATCCAGAATCAGTACCTCACCGGTGTCATCACCAACGACGAGCGCTACAACAAGGTTGTTGAGGTCTGGAGCAAGACCAACGAGGACCTCACCAACGAGATGATGGATCACCTGCGGAAGGACCGCGGCGGGTTCAACCCCGTCTTCATGATGGCGGACTCCGGTGCCCGTGGTAGCCGCGGACAGATCCGCCAGCTCGCCGGTATGCGCGGCCTCATGGCCAAGCCCTCCGGTGACATCATCGAACTGCCGATTCGCTCCAACTTCAAGGAGGGGCTGTCGGTCATCGAGTTCTTTATCTCCACCAACGGTGCCCGAAAGGGTCTGGCGGACACGGCGCTCAAGACCGCCGACGCCGGGTATCTCACGCGGCGTCTGGTGGATATCGCCCAGGACGTGGTGGTGAGCAAGGAAGACTGTGGCACCATTAACGGAATCGACATGACCGCCCTCAAGGACGGTGAGGAGATCGTGGAGACCCTCGCCGACCGCATCCGGGGTCGGTTTACGCTGGAGCGGGTCAAGCACCCGATCACCGGCGAGATCCTGGTTGACGTAAACGAGGAGATCACCGACGAGGTGGCCGACGAGATCGAGGCTGCCGGTATAGAACGCGTCAAGATTCGCACCGTGCTCACCTGTGAGGCCGACTACGGCGTCTGCCAGAAGTGCTACGGACGCAACCTTGCCGACAACAAGGTCGTGAATATCGGTGAGGCGGTCGGAATTATCGCCGCTCAGTCGATCGGTCAGCCGGGTACCCAGCTCACCATGCGTACGTTCCACATCGGTGGTGCCGCGACCAAGACGAGTGAGGAGAATCGCACGTACCTTCGCTATCCCGCCTACGTTCGGAAGATTGAGGGCAGCACCGTTGCCCTGGACGACGGGACCGTTCTGTTCACCCGCAAGGGATTCCTGTACGCGTCCCGTGTCCTTGCCGATCTCGAGGTCCAGGCGAAAGACAAGCTGCAGGTTGAGCACGAGGAGAAGGTCGTCAAGGGCCAGGTAGTCCTGATTCGCGGCAAGGAGGAGATCACCGCCTCCGACAACGCCTACGCGATCATTCAGGGCAAGATCCTGTACCTCGTGGCGCAGGAGCAGCGCATCGAGATCCGCAACGGTGCGGAGCTGCACGTGGAGCAGGGGCAGATTATCCCCGCCGAGGAGACGATCGCCAGCTTCGACCCCTTCAGTGAGCCGATCATCAGCGAGTACTCCGGCAAGATCGAGTACCGGGACATCGTTGAGGGCACGACGCTGAAGAAGGAGATCAACGAGGATACCGGCAACGAGGAAAACAAGATCGTTGAGCACCCCGTCGAGAACATGCAGCCGAGTCTGGTGATCGTGAACGACGACGGTGACGACGTGATGGTCTACCCCGTTCCCAACAGCGCCTACCTGAGCGTCTCCGACGCCGATATGGTCAAACCGGGAACGATTCTGGCCAAGATGCTCAAGGAGAGCGTCAAGACGCGCGATATCACCGGTGGTCTGCCCCGGGTTGGAGAGCTGTTTGAGGCCCGTCGACCGAAGAACTCCGCCGTTCTTTCCCAGATCAGCGGTGAGGTCAGCACCGGCGGCGTGGTCAAGGGCAAGCGACAGGTGTTCGTCAAGGACGCCTACGGCAAGGAGTTCAAGCACATGGTTCCCATGGGCCGGCACCTTCTCGTCCGCGACGGTGACGTTGTCGAGGCCGGTGAGGCGCTGTGTGACGGCAACATCGATCCCCATGATGTGCTTGCGATCCTGGGCGAGAACGCCCTGCAGCAGTTCCTCGTGAACGAGGTGCAGGAGGTCTACCGCCTCCAGGGTGTCAACATCAACGACAAGCACATCGGCGTGATCATCCGTCAGATGATGCGCAAGCTGGAAATCGTGCAGGTCGGCGACACGAATTTCATCTTCGGGCAGCAGGTGGACAAGCACAAGTTCCACGAGGAAAACTCCCGGGTGATGAAGCAGGGCGGACAGCCCGCCGTGGCGCGGCCGCTCCTGCTGGGGATCACGCGGGCGAGCCTCAATATCGACTCGTTTATCAGCGCCGCGAGTTTCCAGGAGACCACGCGGGTTCTTACCAACGCGGCGATCGCCGGTCAGACCGACCAGCTGCGGGGGCTCAAGGAGAACGTGGTTATCGGCCACCTGATTCCGGCGGGTACCGGCATGCGCAACTACAAGCGCATCCGGCTCTTTGACGACCAGACCGAGGACCTGGACGCGCACGTCGAACAGATCCTCGAGGAGCGTCGACGGGAAAAGGAACTCGAGGAACAGCAGCAGGAAGAAGAAACCGCTGAAGTGGAAGTAACGGAGTGACGCCTGTCTTGACACCGCGAGGGTGTCTTTGGTAGGGTGCCGCTCTACGATTGAAACGGAGTATAGAGAAGAGATGCCAACGATCAATCAGTTGATTCGCAAAGGACGTGTGCGCCAGACAAAGGCGACCAAATCGCCGGCGCTGCAGGACTGTCCGCAGAAACGCGGCGTCTGCACCCGCGTGATGACCGTTACCCCGAAGAAGCCGAACTCGGCGCTTCGGAAGGTAGCCCGTGTACGCCTGTCCAACGGGATCGAGGTAACCGCGTACATTCCCGGTATCGGCCACAACCTCCAGGAACACTCTGTCGTGCTCCTTCGCGGTGGTCGTGTAAAGGACCTTCCGGGTGTGCGGTACCATATCGTCCGTGGTACGAAGGATACGCTGGGCGTGGAAGATCGCCGCAAAGGGCGGTCCAAGTACGGCACCAAACGGCCTAAGGCGTAAGAGGTACTGAGATATGCCAAGACGACATATTCCCCAGCGGAAGCCGCCCCTTGCGGATCCGATCTACAATGACCTCACGGTGTCCCGCTTTGTGAACCGCATGATGCTTCATGGCAAGCGGGCCACCAGTCAGTCGATCATGCACGAGGCGATGGAAGAGCTTGGACGGAAAGTGACCGACAAGACCCCTGTTGAGGTCTTTCGTCAGGCGCTGGACAACGTCAAGCCGATGATCGAGGTCAAGAGCCGCCGCGTTGGTGGTTCGACCTACCAGGTCCCGGTCGAGATCAAGGACAATCGCCGCGAAGCGCTTGCGATGCGCTGGCTGATTACCGCCGCCCGCGGTCGGAGCGGCAAGTCGATGGGTGCGCGCCTGAGTCAGGAGCTCCTTGACGCCTTCAACAACACCGGAACTGCGGTGAAGAAGAAGGAAGATACCCACCGGATGGCGGACGCCAACAAGGCGTTTGCCCACTATCGGTGGTAGCAAGCAAACGCCCTAAGATGTCGCTTCGCGAATCTTCAGGGGCGTTCGCGCATTACCGCTGGTAACGCGCTCACGCCAACGCAGATATCGCTTTGCGAATCTGTTGAACGCGTTTGCGCATTACCGCTGGTAGTTATGTGAGTCTCCGGTGGCGATCGCGCCGCCGGTGGCTGAAACAGCATCGATCCGCCGGGCAACACCTGTTGTTTCCCGGGGGTGACAACGTTTCGTTGGTCTGATACTATTCCTACGGAACGAACATGTGATTTGGGATTATGTGTCGCGGCGACAGATACGCTGGCGACAAACTGGTCCTGAGGAGCCAAACCACCCGGAAACGGGTAGGTGGCGACAGAATCGCCCGGCCGTTGGCTGGGCAACACTTCGCCTGACCAACGTTCTTGACAACGAGAACGAGGGTTCCTTATAATCCAGCTTCCAAATCAGCGCGCCCTGCGGGCTTTGTGCCCTGACGGTGCGTCCAGAAAACAAATTACTGATTTTCGTCGTTGTAACGTTGCAAGGAGGACGACAATGGCCAAGGACAAGTTTCAGCGCACAAAGCCGCATGTAAACGTCGGGACGATCGGTCACGTAGACCACGGAAAGACGACCCTGACCGCGGCGATGACCATGGTGAGCGCCGCAAAGTTCGGCTCGAAGGTCATGAGCTATGAAGAGATCGACAACGCTCCGGAAGAGAAAGAGCGTGGTATTACGATCAACACCCGTCACGTTGAGTACGAGACGGACGCGCGCCACTATGCGCACGTGGACTGCCCCGGGCACGCCGACTACATCAAGAACATGATCACCGGTGCCGCCCAGATGGACGGTGCGATCCTTGTTGTTGCCGCCACCGACGGTGCCATGTCCCAGACCCGGGAGCACATCCTGCTCGCGCGTCAGGTCGGTGTGCCGAAGATCATTGTCTTCATCAACAAGACCGACCAGGTTGATGACCCCGACATGATCGAGCTGGTTGAGGAAGAGGTTCGGGACCTGCTCAACAGCTACGACTTCCCCGGCGACGAGATCCCGATCATCAAGGGCAGCGCCTTCATTTCGATGGAGAATCACGCCGATCCGGAGAAGACCAAGGAAATCCACGAACTCTTCGAGGCTATGGACACCTACTTCCCCGTTCCGGAGCGCGCGGTGGACAAGGACTTCCTGATGCCGATCGAGGACATTTTCTCGATTCAGGGTCGCGGTACGGTCGTTACCGGTCGTATCGAGCGCGGTATTCTCAAGGTTGGCGACGAGATCGAGATTGTCGGTATTCGCGACACCAAGAAGACCACGTGTACCGGTGTTGAGATGTTCAACAAACTCCTTGATGAGGGCCAGGCCGGTGACAACGTCGGTGCGCTTCTCCGTGGTGTTGAGAAGAAGGAAGTCGAGCGCGGTCAGGTTCTCGCCAAGCCGGGTTCGATCACCCCGCACACGAAGTTCAAGGGTCAGATCTACGCCCTGACCAAGGACGAGGGTGGTCGCCACTCGCCGTTCATGAACGGGTATCGCCCGCAGTTCTACTTCCGGACCACTGACGTGACCGGTACGGTGACGCTGCCGGACGACAAGCAGATGGTCATGCCTGGAGACAACACCGAGATCGATGTTGAGCTCATCAAGGCGATCGCTATGGATAAGGGTCTGCGCTTCGCGATTCGCGAAGGTGGCCGTACCGTCGCCAGCGGCCAGGTTATCGACATCGTCGAATAACCGGCCGCGGGCCGGAGTCAGGCCTTGGCGCGTCAGCGGCGAGGCCTGATTTTTTTGTCTTTGGAGGAAACATGCCTGGCGAGAAAATCCGGGTGCGACTGCGCGGTTTTGACGTGCAGTTGGTTGATCAGAGCGCCGCATCGATCGTTCAGACGGTGCAGAAGGCCGGCGCGAACGTGTCGGGGCCGATCCCCCTTCCTACGCGCACCAACAAGTTCACGGTACTGCGGTCTCCGCACGTCAACAAGAAGTCCCGTGAACAGTTTGAGATGCGGACGCACAAGCGGCTGATCGACATCATCGAACCCTCATCGGCGGTAATGGACGCGCTCATGAAGCTTGAGCTCCCCGCCGGTGTCGACGTCGAGATCAAGCAGTAACAGGAAGCGAAGATGGTTGGGCTTATCGGAAAGAAAGTCGGCATGACCCAGGTATTCGACGAGAGCGGCAGTCTCATCACTGTGACGGTTCTCAAGGTCGAACCGAACCTGGTCGTGCAACGACGAACGCCGGAACGCGACGGCTACTCGGCGGTTGTTCTCGGTGCTGGTCGGAAGAGTCCCAAGCGGGTTACCAAACCTGTCGCGGGACAGTACCAGGACGGGGTTGAGCCGCGGCGCAGCGTGTTTGAGTTCCGCGATTTTGATCATGAATGTGAAGTCGGCGACGAGCTGACCCTGGACCTGTTCAAGGACGTGTCGTACATCGATGTGACCGGTACCAGCAAGGGTAAGGGGTACCAGGGTGTCATGAAGCGGCATGGTTTCGGCGGTGGGCGCAAGACCCACGGCTCGAAGTTCCATCGGGAGAACGGTTCCACCGGTATGGCGGCAACGCCCTCGCGCGTCATCAAGGGCACGAAGATGCCCGGACGCATGGGCGGAGAACGCAGCACGGTTCTGAACCTGCGGGTTGTCGAGGTTGATCCCGAGGCGCAGGTGATGCTCGTCCGTGGCGCCGTCCCGGGTCGCAATGACGCTGTTGTTCGGATCCGCCCGGCGGTGAAGAAAGCGTTCGTCGGCTGATTAGGGGTATGACGTAATGGATGCGAAGGTTGTTTCAAAAGCAGGCAAGAAGCTGCGGGATGCCTCACTGAGCGACGCGGTCTTTGCCCGCGAGGTGAGCGAGGGCGCGATCTACCACGCGATCCGGAACGAGCTGGCCAATCAGCGCGTCGGTACTGCGGTGACGCAGACGCGCGGTGAGGTTCGGTTCAGCGGTCGCAAGCCGTGGCGCCAGAAGGGTACCGGACGCGCACGCGCCGGGTCCCGACGCTCGCCGGTCTGGGTTGGCGGTGGTACGGTGTTCGGTCCGCAGATGCGCGACTACAGCTACCGATTGCCGCGGAAAATGAAACGGGCCGCGATTCACAGCATTCTTTCGCAGAAGGCTGCCAACGATGGTCTGATCGTCGTTGAGGACTTCAGCGTTGAGAGCGGGAAGACCAAGGACATGGCGAACCTCGTTCGTGGGCTTACCGACGCACGTCGCGTGGTGCTGATTACCAAGGAAGACGATCCCATGCTGAAACGTGCCGCCCGGAACATTCCCTGGCTGCGGTACCTCAACTGGAACCGTCTCCGGGCGCACGACCTGTTCTACGCCGAGAAGGTGCTTGTCATGGAATCCGCCGCGGCGTCGCTCGGTGAGCAGGCCGAAGGGGGTGCGAAATGAGCCCGGAACAGATTGTGATCGAGCCGATTCTGACTGAGAAGAGCAACGAGCTGCGCGAACGGGGCGTGTACACGTTTCGTGTGAACGCGCAGGTCAACAAAATTCAGATCAAGGATGCGGTGAGTAAGCTGTTCAGTGTGCACGCTGTTGAGTGCCGCGTGATCAGCGTCAAGTCGAAGCCGAAGCGGACACGCTACGCGGCGGGTCGTACCGTCACGTGGAAGAAAGCGATTGTGAAGCTCGCAGACGGCGAGCGGATCAGCGTGTTCGAAGGCGCGTAGGAGTAGAGGAAGCATGGCGATCAAAACCTATAAGCCGATTACGCCCGGCTTGCGGTTCAAGACGACACTGAGCTTCGACGACCTCGACCGGAAGAGCCCCGAGAAAAGCCTCACCCGTGGGGCCGGCTCGCACGGTGGTCGCGACAGCAATGGGCGTATCAGTGTCCGTCGCAAGGGTGGCCGGAGCAAGCGACGCTACCGGACTGTGGATTTCGTTCGGGACAAGGTCGGCGTGCCGGCCACGGTGTCGGCGATCGAGTACGATCCGAACCGGAGTGCGAACATCGCGCTGCTGCACTACGCCGATGGCGAGAAGCGGTACATCCTGGCCCCCAAGGGGCTCAAGAAGGGCGATCGGGTCGAGAGCGGTCCGCAGGCGGAACTCAAAGTCGGAAACTGCCTGCCGCTGGAAAACATCCCGGTCGGTTCCATCGTTCACGCGATTGAGCTGCAGCTCGGCCGGGGTGGGCAGCTTGCCCGTTCGGCGGGAGCGTCAGCCACGATCGTGGCGTCGGAAGGCGACTACGTGACTGTCCGGTTGCCGTCCGGCGAAATGCGAATGGTATTCCGGAAGTGTCGGGCGACGCTTGGAAGCGTTGGAAACGAGGACCACATGAACGTGACGCTCGGCAAAGCCGGTCGCGCGCGGTGGCTCGGTCGTCGCCCGCAGGTACGCGGTGTCGCGATGAACCCGGTTGACCACCCCCACGGTGGTGGTGAGGGAAGTACCGCCGGTGGACGCCATCCGGTGTCTCCCTGGGGAACGCCCACCAAGGGCTACAAGACCCGCAAGAAGCGGAAGTCGTCCGGCAAGTTTATCGTGAAGAAGCGGAAGTAGGAGTCTGTTGTGGCGCGTTCTATTAAGAAGGGACCGTTCATCGAAAAGAGCCTCTACAGCAAAGTGCTCGAGATGAACAAGTCTGGCGAAAAGAAGATGATCAAGACGTTCTCCCGGACTTCCACGATCATTCCTGAAATGGTTGGACTGACGATTTCCGTCTACAACGGGAAGTCCTGGGTTCCGGTATACGTGACCGAAAACCTGGTTGGCCACAAGCTCGGCGAGTTTTCGCCGACGCGTCTGTTCCGCGGTCACGCGGGATCGGACAAGAAGGCCGGTAGACGGTAAAGGGCGAGACTATGGGATACAAAGCAGTTGCAAAGTTCGTCCGCATTTCTCCCTTCAAGGCACGGCGGGTCGCGGACATCGTCCGCAGCCGGCCGTACCCGGAGGCGGTGGCGATCTTGAACAATCTGCCCAACAAGGGGGCCCGGCTGGTGAGGAAAGTGATCCAGTCCGCCGCCGCCAATGCGTTGAGCAATAATCGCAACCTCGATGAAGGGATGCTGTACGTGAGCGAACTCTACGTGAACGAGGGTCCGCGCATGAAGCGGCTGTGGGTTCGCGGACGCGGTCGCGCGGACATGCTGCTGAAGCGGATGAGTCACATCACGGCGGTCGTGGACCGGATCGAGAAGTCGGGAGAGTAACGTGGGACAGAAAGTTAATCCGTACGGCCTCCGCCTCGGCGTCAACAAGTCGTGGCGTTCAAAGTGGTATGTGGATCCGCGGGACTACGCTGACACGCTGCACGAGGACCTCAAGCTTCGCAAGGTCCTGCACAGCGCACCGGAAGCCAGGAGCGCCGACATCGCGGAGGTGGAGATCATCCGTCATCCGCAGCGCGTGACTCTGGTAATCCATACGTCGCGCCCCGGTGTGATCATCGGAACCAAGGGATCGAACATCGAGAAGATCGGTGCCCGGCTGCAGAAGGCGGCGGGCAAGAAGATCCAGATCAAGATCAAGGAAATCAAGCGTCCCGAGACCCACGCACAGGTCATGGCGCTGAACATCGCCCGCCAGCTGCGCTCTCGCGGTTCGTTCCGCCGGACGCTCAAGATGGCGGTTAACAACGCCATGAAAGCCGGCGTGCAGGGTGTTCGCATCCGGATCGCCGGTCGCCTGGGCGGCGCAGAGATGTCTCGCGTCGAACAGCAGAAGGCCGGACGGGTCCCGCTTCATACGCTGCGGGCCAACATCGACTACGGGTTTGCCGAGTCGCTGACAACGTTCGGCACGATTGGTGTCAAGGTCTGGATGTTCCACGGTGAGGTTCTGTCGAAGGAACCGAAGCAGGACGCCGGAGCCGTGGTTCGGAAGCGCCGGGAGCGCAACTCGGAGAGGAGTAGCTAACGATGCTCAGTCCGAAGCGAGTAAAATTCAGGAAACGACAGCGGCGGGTGAAGCGCGACCTCAAGGGCGCGGCGTTCCGCGGCAATACGGTCGCCTTCGGCGACTTCGGCCTGGTGGCGCTGGAGGGTGAGTGGATCACCAACCGGCAGATCGAGGCGGCGCGTATCGCCATGACCCGCAAGATCAAGCGTGGCGGAAAAGTGTGGATCCGGGTGTTTCCGGACGTTCCCTACACGAAGAACCCCGCCGAAACCCGCATGGGTAAGGGTAAGGGCTCCCCTGAGCACTGGGTGGCCGCAGTCAAGCCCGGCACGGTGATGTTTGAACTCGCCGGTGTGAGCCGCGAGCTGGCAGAGTCCGCCATGACACTGGCGGCCAGCAAGCTGCCGATCAAGGCGCGGTTCGTCGTACGAAAGGGAGCCGAAGCATGAAGAATTCGTTTCGCGACCTGACGTTTGAGGAGCTCGTGGCAAAGCGTGAGGAACTTCGTCGGAAGTATCTCGACGCGCGGATGAACAAAGTGGTTGGCCACGTGGAAAATCCGCTGGAAGTCCGCACGCTGCGTCGTCAGGTCGCCCGGCTGAACACGTTGATCTACAACCACGCGGATGTCGCGGCGGTTGAAGAGGAGAAGGCCTGATGGCGGCAGAGACGATCAAGACCGAGGGAAAGAAAGTTTTCCAGGGTCGCGTGGTGAGTGACAAGATGGACAAGACGATCGTGATTCAGGTCGACGGTCGCAAGGTTCATCCGCTGTACAAGAAATACGTGAACTTTTCGAAGAAACTGAAGGCCCACGACGAGAACAACGATGCACACGTGGGAGACACGGTGCGGGTTGTTGAATCCCGGCCGATAAGCAAGGACAAGCGCTGGCGGTTGTTTGAAATCGTCGAACGCGCGCGCTGAGGTAGAGTGCCATGGTTCAGATGCAGACGTATTTGAATGTTGCGGATAACAGCGGCGCCAAGCGCGTGCAGTGCATCAAGATCCTGGGCGGCAGCAAACGCAAGTATGCGTCTGTCGGTGATGTGATCGTTGTTGCGGTGAAAGACGCGCTTCCGAATGCGCCGGTGAAAAAGGGAACTGTCGAACGGGCCGTCATCGTTCGAACCACCAAGGAGTTTCGTCGTGCCGACGGAACCTACATCCGGTTCGACGACAACGCGTGCGTGATTATCGACAAGACGCACAACCCGAAGGGGAAGCGTATCTTCGGTCCCGTGGCTCGCGAGCTGCGCGATGCGGACTATATGAAGATCGTATCGCTGGCCCCCGAGGTACTGTAGGAGCGTTCTTATGAAGACAAAGCTGAAGAAGAACGACACGGTGACGGTCATCGCCGGCAAGGACAAGGGAAAGACCGGGCGTATCCTGCGGATCGACAGGGTCGCCGGACGCGTTCTTGTTGAGGGTGTCAACATGGTGAAGAAGGCGCAGCGGAAGCAGCGCCAGGACGACACCGGTGGCATCATCGAGAAAGAGGCGCCGATCGCGATCTCGAACGTGATGTTCGTGGGTAAGGACGGCAAGCCGTCGCGTCTCGGGTTTCGTACCGAAGGCGGCGAGAAGGTCCGGTTTTCCAAGAAGACGGGAGAAACGGTCTGATGGCTGAGTACGTACCGGAAATGAAGAAGCTTTATCGAGAGACGGTCAAGCCGGCTCTCATGGAGGAGTTCGGGTATCGCAGTGTCATGGAAGCGCCGGCGCTTGAGAAGATCGTTCTCAGCATGGGCGTTGGTGATGCGATTGACAACAAGAAGGCGCTTGAGAGCGCGCAGAACGAGTTGTCCCTGATTGCGGGTCAGCACGCCGTGCGCACCAAGGCCCGGAAGTCGATCTCGAACTTCAAGGTCCGCGAAGGAATGGAAATCGGCGCGAAGGTTACCCTGCGGCAAAATCGCATGTGGGAGTTCCTCGAGCGTCTGGTGGACATCGCGCTGCCGCGTGTTAAGGACTTTCGCGGGATTAATCCGAACGGTTTCGACGGTCACGGGAACTATTCGCTTGGTATCACCGAGCACATCATTTTCCCGGAGATCGACTACGACAAGATCGACCGGATCACCGGTCTCAACATCGTAATCGTGACCACGGCCCAGACGGACCAGGAAGCGCGGTCGTTGCTGACCGGTCTGCGGCTGCCGTTCCGTAAGTAGAAAGAGGGGGCTCAATGGCTAAGAAGTCCATGATTATCAAGGCGCAGCGGAAGCCGAAGTACAGCACGCGCCGGGTAAATCGTTGTCGCGTTTGCGGGCGACCCCGCGGATACATGCGGAAGTTCGAGATGTGCCGTGTTTGTTTCCGAAAGTTGGCGAGCGAGGGCATGATCCCTGGTGTCACCAAATCGAGCTGGTAGGAGTGGAAGATGAGTGTTTCTGATCCCGTAGCCGACATGCTTACCAAGATTCGGAACGCCAGTATGGCCAAGTTTGAGAAGGTCGACATCACTCCGTCGAAGCTCAAGCTTGAGATCATCAAGATTCTGAAGAACGAAGGCTACATCAAGAACTTCAAGAAGATGACTCAGGAAGACCAGGACGTGATCCGCGTGTTCCTGAAGTACGACGACAGGCAGCAGCCCGTCATTCACGGCATCCAGAAGATTTCCACCCCCGGTCGGCGGGTGTACTCCGGATACCGCAAGATGCCGCGGGTTCTGAACGGCTACGGCACGGTGATAGTCTCGACTTCGTCGGGCGTGACCACCGGCCGCAAGGCTGCCGAGAAGCGGGTTGGCGGCGAGCTGATCTGCTCGATCTGGTAAGGAGTGTATCGATGTCTCGAGTAGGACGGTTGCCGATCACGATACCCAGCGGGGTGAGCGTGGACGTTGCCGGTCAGAGCGTGACGGTCAAAGGCCCGAAGGGCGAGCTGACCGAGGCGCTTCGTTCCGAGGTTGCGGTACAGGTTGAAGACAATCAGGTGATCGTGGAGCGCGCCGTGGAGAACCGTAAGGCGCGGGGGTTTCACGGTCTGTACCGCCAGCTCATCGCCAACATGGTGACCGGCGTGTCCGAGGGTTTTTCCCGGGCGCTGCTGATCAACGGTGTCGGTTATCGCGCCGAGGTGAGCGGGCAGAGCATTACCCTGAACCTGGGCTTCAGCAATCCGGTCGAGTTCCGCCTTCCCGACGGTATTACGGCAGAGACCGATGGTCCCAACCGTATTGTCGTCCGGGGTATCAGCAAGCAGCTGGTGGGCAAGGTCGCGTCGGAGATTCGTGGCATTCGGCCTCCCGAACCCTATAAGGGCAAGGGAATCAAGTACGAGAACGAGTACGTCCGTCGCAAGGTCGGAAAGTCCGGAATCAAGTGAGCAGGTAGAGCCGTATGAAGCGAGTAATTGAGAAGAACCGGCGTCGTGCGCGCCGCAAGACACGGATTCGGGGCAGGGTGTTCGGCACCGCCGCGCGTCCCCGTCTGAGCGTGTTCCGGTCCAATCGCAACCTGTACGTACAGGCGATCGATGACCAGGAAGGGCGAACGTTGTGCGCCGCCTCGAGCGTAAGCGGAGACCTCAAGGGCATGAAGCCCAATACCGAGGACGCCGCGAAGATCGGTGAGGCGATCGGCAAGCAGCTGCTGGACATGAATGTCAGCGAGGCGGTGTTCGATCGAAACGGGTACCTGTACCATGGCGTCGTACGTGCGGCGGCCGAGGGTGCACGCAAGGCCGGCGTTAAGCTGTAGGGGGCGATCGTGGATCAGGGAATGGACAAGGAACTTCAGGAGAAGCTGATCAAACTCAACCGCGTGGCCAAGGTTGTGAAGGGCGGTCGCCGCTTTTCGTTCTCGGCGCTGGTGGTTGTGGGCGATCGCAACGGTCGTGTGGGTTACGGTTACGGAAAAGCCAACGATGTGTCGGAGGCGATCCGCAAGGGAGTCGATCGTGCCAAGAAGAGCATGGTCGAAGTGCCCCGTCAGAAACAGTCGATCCCGCACGTGGTTCAGGGGCGTTTCAAGAGCGCCAATGTACTCCTCAAGCCGGCGGCCCCCGGTACCGGTATTATCGCCGGTGGTCCGGTGCGCGCGGTGCTGGAGGTTGGCGGCATCAACGACGTGCTGAGCAAGTCCATGGGCAGCCAGAACGCCGTGAACGTGGTGAAGGCCGTGTTCCAGGGTCTTACGAGCCTGATGGATGCCCGTGAGGTTGCCGGCGCCCGTGGCAAGACGCTGAAAGAGATGTGGGGGTGAGTGATGAAAGTGCGCATTACGCTCGTACGCAGTCCCCTGGGGCGTAAGCCCAACCAGCGACGCACTGTTGAGGCCCTCGGGTTGCGGAAGATCCGCCAGTCCGTGGAGAAGGAACTCAACGCGCCGATTCAGGGGATGATCAACACGGTTGCCCACCTCGTGACTGTTGAGGAAGTGAAATGAGTATGATTCGCGTACCAGCCGGTGCGACCCGGCAGAAAAAGAGAATCGGCCGCGGTCCCGGATCGGGGACAGGGAAGACCTCCGGAAAGGGCCACAAAGGACAGCGTGCCCGTTCCGGCGGTGGTGTCCGCCCGGGATTCGAAGGTGGACAGATGCCGCTGTATCGGCGCATCGCCCGCCGCGGGTTTTCAAACTATCGATTCAAGATCGAGTATCTCCCCGTGAACCTGGACCGCCTGTCCGCGGCCTTCGACGCCGGAACCGAGGTCGACCTCGACGCGTTGAAGGAAAAAGGACTGGTCAGCCGCAACGCGACGTACGTGAAGGTTCTCGGACGCGGCGAGATTGACAAGGCACTGACGATCAAGGGGCTCAAGGTCTCCTCCGGCGCCCGGAGCAAGATCGAGGCGGCCGGCGGTTCGGTTGTAGAACCGGTAGTGGACGCCGACGCCTCCGGCGGTGCCTCGACAGAAGGGTAAGAGCGAATGGCTTCGAATCCGATCGCTGACATTTTCAGGATCAAAGACCTGCGGGAACGGGTGCTTTTCACCTTTTCCATGCTGGCGATTTTTCGCCTCGGCGCGACGATCCCGATTCCGGGCATTAACCTGAACGCACTGCAGCTGTACTTTGATACGCAGCAGGCCGGCGGCGGGATATCGGTCACCGACTACCTCGACTTCTTCGCCGGTGGCGCGTTTTCGCGGTTCAGCGTGTTCATGCTCGGGATCATGCCGTATATCTCGATGTCGATCATCATGCAGCTCCTGCTGCTGGTGTTTCCGGCGTTGAAGCGGATATCGGAAGAGGACGGCGGCCGGAAAAAGATCCAGCGCTATACGCGCTACGGCACGGTCGTCGTTGCACTGATCCAGTCTTTTGCCGTGACGGTGTACGCCGACAGCATTCCCGATGCGATCACCATTTCTCGGGGTCTGTACACGGTGGTGTCCATGCTTTCGGTGACAACCGGTACGGTTTTCCTGATGTGGATGGGCGAACAGATCAACCAACGCGGAATCGGGAACGGTATCTCGCTGATCATCTTCAGCGGGATCGTTGCGCGGATGCCCAACGCGATGTGGCTTCTCGTGCGGCGGATTCGAACCGGAGACCTCAACCCCGTGTTCGTGATCGTGGTTCTGGCGATGTTTGTCGCGGTCGTCGCACTCGTCGTGTACGAGCAGCGTGGACAGCGCAAGATTCCGATCCACTACGCGAAGCGAGTTGTGGGACGCCGGATGTACGGTGCCCAGAACACGTACGTGCCGTTCAAGATCAACCCGTCCGGTGTTATCCCGGTGATCTTCGCGTCGAGCGTGCTGACGTTCCCGTTGCAGATCGCTCAGGGTCTTGGCCCGGACGTTCGCTGGCTCCAGCGCGTGGCGTTTTTCATGCGACCCAGTGGAACCGCGTACATCATCATCTATACATTGCTCATCGTGTTCTTCGCGTACTTCTATACCCAGGTCACGCTGAACCCGATCGAGATCTCGAAGAACATCCGGGAAAACGGTGGGTCGATCCCCGGGATCCGGAGCGAGAAGATGGAAGAGTACTTTACCCGGGTTCTCAACCGGATCATTCTTCCGGGCTCGCTGTTCCTTGCGTTTATTGCTGTGATTCCCACGTTGGTGCAGCGGCTGTTCAACTTCCCGCAGCAGGTGGCATTCCTGCTCGGCGGTACGTCGTTGCTCATCATGGTTGGTGTTGATCTGGACCTCATGTCGCAGATCGAGGGGCATCTGCGGATGCATCACCACGACGGGCTGACCAAGCGGGGCCGCATCAAGTCCCGTCGAAGCCTGTAAGAGAAGGATGGTCGTATGAAAGTTCGTGCCAGTGTGAAGCCGATGTGTGCCAGCTGCAAGGTGATCCGCCGACGGGGTGTCGTGCGGGTCATCTGCTCGAATCCGAAGCACAAGCAGCGTCAGAAGGGGTAATGAATGGCTCGTATTGCAGGAATTGATCTTCCGAACAAACACACGGATGTGGCGTTGACCTACATCTACGGGATCGGCCGTTCGTCGGCGATCGCGATTTGTAAGGAAGCGGGGATAGACACCGAGCGCCGGATGAACGATCTGAGCGCTGAAGAGGTGAACCAGCTCCGCCAGATCATTGAAAACGAATATACCGTGGAAGGTCGTCTCCGAACCCAGGTGTCGCTCAATATCAAGCGGCTCATGGACATCGGATCGTATCGCGGCCTTCGTCACCGCAGAGGTCTTCCCGTCCGGGGGCAGCGGACGCGAACCAATGCGCGCACGCGCAAGGGTAAGCGGAAAACCGTCGCCGGCAAGAAGAAGTAGGGGAGGAACTGAGCTTTGGCTAAGGCTACCAGCAAGAAGAAGAAAGAGAAAAAGTCACTCTATGAAGGTCGCGTTGTGATTCAGGCGACCTTCAACAACACGATAGTGACGATTTCCGACATGAACGGCGGGGTTGTCTCCTGGAGCAGCGCGGGATCGCTCGGATTCCGTGGGGCCAAGAAGTCGACCCCGTACGCCGCCCAGACCACCGCTGAGACCGCCGCCCAGAAGGCGAAGGGGTACGGCCTCGAAGAGGTTCACGTGTACGTCAAGGGTCCCGGCGTGGGACGCGAATCCGCGATTCGCGCCCTGGGCAACCTGGGACTCCGCGTGCGGTCCATCGAGGACATTACGCCGATCCCCCACAATGGATGCCGTCCTCGCAAGAGTCGGCGCGTCTGATCCCAGTCGGGAAAGGAGATTAGTATGGCTCGAAAAGCTCTTTTGAAGGGTTTTAAACGTCCGAAGGGCATCACTTTTGAGCCGAGCGAGTCCAGCCCCGACCACGGGACGTTTGTCGCCTATCCCTTTGAACGGGGATACGGTACCACGATCGGGAACTCGCTTCGGCGCGTGCTGCTCAGTTCCATACCCGGCGCGGCGCCTACGGCGTTGCGCATGACGATCTACGACGCCGAGGGGAATCAGCGCTTTCTTTCCAGCGAGTTCGAGGCGATTCCGGGGGTCATGGAAGACACGCCGGACGTGATCAACAAGCTGCGGCGTCTGCAGATCAAGCTCCCGGAGACCGCCGATCAGAAGGTGATCTTCGTTGAGCTCAAGGGCGCCCAGTCGGTGACCGCCGCGAACTTTGCCGTTGACGGTGTTGAGATCACCAATCCGGATCTTCCGGTGATGACGCTCATGGAGGACGCCTGGGTCGATATCGAACTCCAGATCGACCTGGGGCGCGGTTTTGTCCCGGCGGAACAGAATGAGCAGTACATCGAAGAGGTCGGTACGATCGCCCTCGACGCACTGTATTCGCCGGTGCGGCGGGTGAAGTATCGGATCGAGAACACACGGGTCGGACAGCGGAACGACTACGACAAGCTGATTCTCGACGTGTGGACCGATGGAACGATCTCCCCGGTGGATGCGGTCGGAGTGGCGGCGAAGATCGCCAAGGACCATTTCGACGTCTTCATCAACTTCAACGAGGATGAAGTCGGCTCGGACGACGAGGAAGACGAAGAGATGAAGCTGGTCCGCGAGGTTCTGGCTACGCCGGTTGAGGAGCTCGAACTCTCGGTTCGTGCCAGCAACTGTCTGAAGAACGCGAATATCAACAGTCTCGGTGACCTCACCGCCAAGACGGAAGAAGAGATCGCGAAGACCAGGAACTTCGGGAAGAAGTCGCTCCAGGAGATCAAGGAAAAGCTCGAAGAGTGGGACCTTCACCTGGGCATGACGGACTACACCGGACTCAAGGACAACCCGGTGTTCCTGAAGAAGAGGGAAGAGAAGAATGAAGCATAAGATCGGCTACAACAGACTGGGCCGCAAGGCGGCGCACCGCAAGGCGATGACCCGGAATATGCTCACGTCGCTCTTCCGGCACGAGCGGATTCGGACGACCAAGGCGAAAGCACTGGCGGTCCGTCGCACTGCCGAGAAGATGATCACCCGCGCCAAGCTGGACTCGGTTCACAATCGGCGGATGATCGGTCGCGACATCAAGGACCAGGCGGTTCTGGCCAAAATGTTCACCGAGATCGGTCCTCGGTTCAAGGAACGACCCGGCGGGTATACCCGCGTTCTGAAGCTTGGGCCCCGACCGAGCGATGCCGCGGAGATGGTGATCCTCGAGCTGCTTTCGCAGGAAGAGGCTGAACCCAAAAAGGCGACCAAGGCCAAGAAGAGCACCAAGTCATCCGACTCCGGCAAGAAGACCGAGACCAAGAAAGCCGAGACGAAGAAGACTGAGGCGAAAAAGGCCGAGACCAAGAAGGCGGCACCCAAGAAAAGTGCCGCCAAGAAAGCGGACGCTGAGGAATCGGCGGAAGGCCCGGTCGAGGACGCCCCCGCTCAGGAGGCCGATGCGGCCGATACCGCGCAGGCCGAGGGTGGCGACGCCGAAAAGAGCTGACCGCTCCGCCTCCACCCGGAGGACGAGCACGAGCCGACCGCTGCGCGCGGTCGGCTTTTTTTTGCACCCGTCGCCCGAACACCCTATAGTTTTCCCATGAAGCACATGAACGTTCGAATGCTCAAACCGTCGGGGTGGTGGGTCCTGGTCATTGCGGGTGTTTCGGTATTGCTGGTGGCGGGATGCGTAACGCCGCCGCGAGACGACGCGTCCGGCGAACGCGTGGATCGGCTGATGGATCGGTGGTACCGCGGGCTTACAAACGCCGATCTGGATCTTCTGATGGACACCTACGCCGACGACGCGGTACTGCACGGGCTGGGGCCGGAGGGCCCTTCGGAGTTCGAGGGCATCGACGCGATCCGCGCGGCTCAGGAGCCGGGAATGAACGCCGACTGGGGCGCCTTCGATTTTGCCCGCGCCGACGGTCTCGCCGCCGACGGTGCCGACCGCGCCTACACGCTCTCCATCCCGGGGGAAGTCACGTTGGTGAACTCCTTCGTCTACGAAGGCGACGGAGACGCGCTACGCATCGTCGAGCAGTGGATCACCGTACGGGAAGGGGAGTAGATCAACGCGCCGGCGCGCGCGCCTGTTCAAGCGCTCGGGTGATGCGGCCAAGATCCGACGGGCCCATCCAGCGGTCGACAACGACACCGTCCGGTGAGAGGACGACGGTCGTTGGCGTTCCGCGGACTCCGAACTGCGACGAGAGCCGCCCCTCGGGGTCGAGGAACACGGGGTACTGTATTGCGTTCTCCCGTACGTAGTCGCGAACTGTGTCGACAGAGGCCTCGGTCCTGGTCAGGTTCACCGCAATGACGTTGGCGTCGGTGCCGTAGCGACGAAATGCCGCCGCCTTCACCGGGAGCTCTGCATGACACGGCCCGCACCAGGTTGCGAAGAATGTGATGAGTGTTGGATCGGTGGCGGCTCCGACGATCGGGGTGCGCGTGCCGTCCGCGACCGTCGGGGCCGTCAGGGTCGCGGTGTCAAATCGCGTTCCTGCGGCGGTGGTCGTGCCCGACACGGTGGCGATCACGATCCCGGCGGCAATCGCGACGACGGTCCCGACCGCGGCTGCGGCGCCGAAGACGCGATGCACCGATGGACGGCGTACGAGCCAGGGGGCCAACACTGCGGCCGCGACGACTGCGCCGGCGATCACGCCGGGACGGCCGCCCGGCAGCCTCATAAGACGAACGGGGTCGGCGACGATCGCGTCCCACCAGGTTACCAGCGGCGTGAGTTTCCAGACGGCGAATCCGGCCAGAATCGCCCACGTCAAACGGTCTGAGGTGGCCCGGAGAACGTGCGCAGCGTCCGGTATGCGTCGTTCCGCGAGCCGCAATGCCAGAAACGTCACGGCGACGCCGAGCAGTCCGGCCAGCACCCGGGGTGCCAGCACGAGGGGACCCAGGGAGACCGCGTCAGGCATCCGAACGCGTCCGCAGGTAGCCGCGCCAGCCCTCGTCGCTCAGCCGTTCCGCCTTTTCCAGGACCTCGTCACGTTGCAGGGTGAGAAACGCGTCGTGCCGGGCGCGAAGGTCGGCGTCCGCGACCGACAGGATCCGCACCGCCAGGAGCGCGGCGTTTCGTGCGTTGTTTACGGCAACGGTTGCCACCGGTACACCCCGTGGCATCTGGACGATGGACAGCAGGCTGTCGAGTCCATCGGCAAAGGACGTTCGTACCGGCACGCCGATCACCGGGAGCGAGGTGAGTGCAGCGATCATGCCGGGGAGGTGGGCGGCGCCCCCTGCACCCGCGATAATCGCACGATAGCCCGCCGCGGCGGCGTCACGGGCAAAGGACACCATGCGCTCCGGCGTCCGGTGGGCGCTCACGATATCGACGCGGTGCGGGACCTGAAACTCCTCGAGCGTCTCGGCGGCAGCCGACATTACCGGGAGATCCGAGTCGCTTCCCATGACTATAGCGATCATTGAACGTCTCCTTTGGCCTGGGCTGAAGGCGCGAACGCCACGGCGGCGGCCGCGGTCCGCGCGCGGGAAAGAGCATCGGCGGTCGACGGGTCGGTGCACGTGACGTGCCCCATTTTCCGGCCCGGCCGCACGGCAGGTTTTCCGTACAGGTGGAGGTGAGCCGTTGGATCCGCGAGCACCTGCCGCCGGCCGATCACCCGGTACGCGCCACTGTGAGAGTGCGGTGGCCCGACGATGTTTGTCATCGCCGCCGGCGTTCGAAGGGCGGTGGATCCAAGCGGCAGGCCCAGAACGGCTCGCACGTGCTGTTCAAACTGATCGCACTGGCTCGACTCCATCGTGATGTGCCCGGAGTTGTGGGGGCGCGGGGCGACCTCATTGATCAGGATGCGACCGGAGCGGTCAAGGAACAGTTCCACCGCCAGGACGCCGACGAGGCCGTGCTCACCAAGGACCCGCGCCGTGGCGATCGAAATCTCGACCGCACGACGCCGTACTTCCTCGGGAATCTCAGCCGGGACGATCACGTCGGAGACCAGATTGAGGGTCGAGTCGAACACCATGTCCACCGGAGCCCACGCGTCCACGACGCCGTCGGTGTCACGAACCACGAGAACCGCGAGCTCGCGCTCGATCTCCACCGCCGTCTCGACGAACGTGTCGCCGGGGAGGGGCATGTCCTCGCCGCCGGGGACCACCGCAACCCCTCGGCCGTCGTACCCCCCGAAGCGCGATTTCTGTACCACCGGGTGTGTCCAGGACGACCGGCCCGGTGCCGTTCGGGCCAGAATCACCGGAACCGGAAGCCCCGCCTCGCGGAGCGTCTCCTTCTGTCGGAGTTTGTCGGCCACCACGGCCAGGGTGCGTGGCGATGGACGGATCGTGGCCCCCGTGTCCTCGAGGGACGAGAGCACCGCCGGTGCGGTGTGTTCGATCTCGAAGGTGGTGACCGCGGCCGACGTCACCAGCCGGTGGAGTGCCTTGGCGTCATTTAGCGGCGCCACGATCGTGTCTGCCACCTGGGCGGCGGCGCAGGCCGGATCGGGATCCAGCACGATACAGCGAAGCCCGAGGGGAGCGGCAGCCAGCGCAAGCATTCTGCCCAGCTGGCCGCCGCCGACGATTCCCAGATCGTAGCGGTCTACAGTATGGTCCACGGGCTTGAGGATAGGGTGCCCGCTCCGGGGGGTCAATCCCAGTCGAGGCCCCCGGTCTGGTATTCGGTCACCCGGGTTTCGAAGAAATTTTTCTCCTTGGACAGGTCCGTGCTCTGGCTCATCCAGGGGAAGGGGTTCGGCGTTTCAAAATGCTTTCCGAGGCCGATCCGCTCCAGGCGGCGGTCGGCGATGTGTTCGACATACTCGCTGAATGATTCGGAGTTGATGCCGACGATACCCTCGGGGCACGCATCGCGGGCGTAGATCTTTTCCAGCTCCACCGCCTTCACGATGAGGCCGCGGAGCTCATCGGTAAACGCGTCGGTCCAGATGTCGGGGTTCTCCGACCGAATCGTGTTGATCAGATCGGCTCCGAACGCCAGGTGGAGACTCTCGTCGCGCATGATGTATTCGAACTGCTCCCCAATCCCGACCATCTTTCCTTTGCGCTTCAGCGCCAGCATCATCGCAAACCCGGCGTAGAAGAAGATCCCCTCCATGATGATGTAGTACCCGACCAGGTCGTGAACGAAGCGTTGGATGTTCGCTACGCCGTCCGTGGTAAAGGCCGGGTCAAAGACGCTTCGCGTGAGGCCGATCACAAACTCATCCTTTTCCCGGATCGACGGGATGCGCTCGTACATCCCGTAGATTTCGTCGGGATCGAGGCCCAGTGAGTCACAGGCGTAGATGAACGTGTCGGTGTGGACCGCCTCCTCGAACGCCTGGCGCAACATGTACTGCCGCGCCTCGGGGTTCGTGACGTGGTTGTACACCGCCAGGACGATATTGTTGGCGGTCAGGCTCTCGGCGGTCGAGAAGAATCCGAGGTTCCACAGAATCAGTCGCCGTTCTGTCTGGCTCAGGGCGTCGGGGCGTTTCCACTGCTCGATGTCGTCCTGCATCGGGATCTCTTCCGGAACCCACGTGTTGGCGATCGCGTTCCGGTAGTGTTCCCGCGCCCAGGGGTACTGCATCGGGAGAATCTTGTTAGGGTCGGTTTTGGAGCTGTTGATGATCGGCATTTTCGTCCTCCTGATGAACGTCGCCTACTGGCAGGATTCGCATTCCGGATCGGTGAGACTGCAGATACTGGTGACCTGTGTCGCCGGGATCGGCGCCGGATCCACCGAAACAACCTGTCGGGTGTCGGCTCCGACGGCCATGGCGTTGTCGGACACGGCCGTCGTTCCGGGAACCGATTCGCGCTGTGGACCCGACTCCTTCCCCGACTCCGTGCGCTGATCGCGTTTCTGGGTGTACCCGTACTTGGCCGCATCAAGAGTGCTCTTCTCGATCTGGCTGGCGCCGAGCGTCCGGAGGTAGTAGGTGGTTTTCAGACCCAGGCGCCACGCGGTGCTGTAGATCTCGTGCAGTTTCCTGCCGCTCGTTCCCCGCATGAACACGTTGTGTGACTGACTCTGATCGATCCATTTCCCGCGAATGGCGGTGAGCTCGATCATCGCCGTGGGATCGATGTCGAACGCCTCGCGGTATAGGTCCCGCAGCTCCTGCGGGATTCCGGCGATCGCCGCGATGTTCCCGTCGTGGTACTTCAGTTGTTCCAGCATTTCTCCGTGCCACAGGCCCTGCGACTTGAGGTCGTTGACCAGAAACTCGTTCACCACCGTGAACTCACCACTCATGTTGGCTTTCACGTACAGGTTCTTGTAAATCGGCTCAATGGACGGATAGACACCGGCGATGTTGGAGATCGTTGCGGTGGGCGCCACCGCCATGGTGTTCGAGTTTCGCATGCCCTGGGCGCGTACCGTCTTCTTGAGAGCATCCCAGTCCAGGCGCCGGGTCCGGTCGACCGGAATCTCGACACCGCGTTCCCGTTCAAGGAGATCAAGGGTATCGAGGGGAAACTGACCCCGGGCCCACTTGCTGCCGGGAAACGTTTCATAGCTCCCGCGCTCGGCGGCCAGGTTGCTGGAACCGAGAATCGCATGGTAGCTGACCCACTCCATCATTTCGTCGACGAACGACCGGGCCTCGGGGCTGTCGATCGGGAGGCGAAGCGTGAAGAGCGCGTCCTGAAGCCCCATGAGCCCCAATCCCACCGGGCGATGCCGCAGGTTGCTGCGCTCGGCTTCAACGGTGGGATAGAAGTTGATGTCGACCACGTTGTCGAGCATGCGCATCGCGGTCTGCACCGTTTCCTGGAGCAGAAAATGGTTCAGGCCCTCGGCGCTGACGTGCCGCGCCAGGTTCACGGAACCGAGGTTGCAGACGGCGGTCTCATCCTCGGAGTTGTTCAGGGTGATTTCGGTGCACAGGTTGGAGTTGTGGACAACGCCGACGTGATCCTGGGGACTGCGGACGTTGCTCGGGTCCTTAAACGTGATCCAGGGGTGTCCGGTCTCGAACAGGCGGGGGAGCATTTTCCGCCAGAGCCTGACGGCGTCCACCCGACGCCACTGGCGGATCTCGCCTGCGTCGGCGCGGCGTTCGTATTCACGGTACCGTTCTTCGAACGCCGATCCGTACAGGTCGTGGAGGTCCGGAACCTCATCGGGACTGAACAGCGTCCACTGACCTTCCTCCGACACGCGCTTCATGAACAGGTCGGGAATCCAGTTGGCGGTGTTCATGTCGTGGGTCCGGCGGCGATCGTCGCCGGTGTTGCGGCGCAGATCAAGGAAGTCCTCGATGTCGAGGTGCCAGGTTTCGAGGTACGCGCAGGTTGCGCCCCGTCGTTTCCCGCTGCGGTTGATCGCGACCGTCGTGTCGTTTGCGATCTTGAGAAACGGAATCACCCCCTGACTGTCCACGTTGGTGCTCCGGATCAGCGATCCGGTTCCGCGGATGTAGCTCCAGTCGTTCCCGATTCCGCCGGACCACTTGCTCATCTGGGCATTGTCGCCGATGCACTTGAAAATGTGTTCCAGGTCGTCGCGAACGGTGCTGAGGTAGCAGCTGGAGAGTTGGGGGTGGGGCGTGCCGGCGTGGAACAGGGTTGGTGTGGAACTGACAAACCGCAGGTCCGAGAGCATTCCGTAAAATTCGAGCGCCCGTCTGGTGGGTTCGTCCTCGCGAATTGCGAGTCCCATGGCGACACGCATCCAGAAGTGCTGCGGTGTTTCCGCCGGGACTCCGTCCATGCGCAGGAAATAGCGTTCGAACAGCGTCTGCATTCCCAGGTAGCGGATCGCGTCGTCGCGGCTGAGCTCCAGGCCGGCGGCCAGCGCTTCGAGATCGAAGGCAGTCGCCAGGGCCGGGTCGTAGAGCCCTGCGTCGACACCGCGCCGGATAGTGCTGACGAACGCGCTGCGGTAGGTTTCGTCGAACGTCGCGGTCGTGACCGACCGCCCGAACACCTGGCGGTACAGTTTCTGCCGCACCAGTCGTGATGCCAGGCGGTTGTACTGCGGGTCGCGCTCGATGAACGCGATCACCGACAGGATGAGCGCCTCCTCCAGCTCCGGGGTCGGGATCCCGTCGTAGATGTTGCGCTTCAGCTCTGTGAGGATGATGTCGTAGTCCACCTCCGGAAGGTCGCCGGCGTGACGGGCCAGCGTCTCCTCGATCTGTCGGAGTGCGAACGGACGGGAGGAGCCATCGCGTTTGGTGACGGTGAGTTCGCCGCTGAAGACACGTCGAGCCTGATCGCTCGCCCGACGCTCCCGGGCGTCCGCGCGGCGCTGGCGGTAGATGATGTAGGAGCGGCTGACGTCAAAAAACTGGTGCCGCATGAGGCTCTCTTCGACGATGTCCTGGATCGTCTCGATGTCCACGGGCCCCTCGACCGTGGCGATCCGGTCGGTGATCTCGTCGGTGAGACGGTCCAGGTCGTCGTCGTCGACCTCCCGATCCACTGCCTCGAAGGCGCGGCGAATCGCACCGCCGATGCGCGACCGGTCAAAGGTGACCAACTCTCCGCTCCGCTTTCGCACTCGTGGTCCTGTCATTGGCATCCCCCTCCTATTGTTGACTATTCTGCTCAATATATCGGCACCCCTTGGGTCTATCAAGAGATTTTTCGCAAACGGAGCACTATATGTGGGGGTGTGGACCCGTTCGGCCCGGCGCCTTGAAACCGCGCCGTGCATCGCGGGATACTGACCTCATGGCGATCACGCGGCGGATTCCGTTGGGACGGCTTTCCGCACACGACAACTTCATGCAAAGCCCGGTGTGGGGTCTCGCCAAACGTGGTCGGCGGGTCACGCCGCTGGCATTCGAACTCGATGACGCGCCGTCGCTCCTGGTGCTGGTCCACCGTGCCGGCCCCGATGCGTCCTACGCCTACGTCCCCTGGGGACCGGAGCCGGCGAGAGAGTCGCGCACCGGCACGTACCTCGAGGCGCTCTCCTCGGAGCTGCGGCGGTGGCTGCCACGGGATTGCGCGTTCGTTCGGTTTGACCTCCCGTGGATCAGTCCGTGGAACGACGAACCCGGAGACCGGCCTCCGGTCTCGACGCGGGAGCTGGAAATCAATTTCGGTACCCGGGAGCATCGGCTTCGCAAGGCGCCGACGGACGTCCAGCCCGCCGACACCATGGTCGTTGACCTGGCGGAAGACGATCGTCTCCTCGGGCGCATGCGGTCGAAAACGCGCTACAACATCAGGCTTGCCCGCCGCAGGGGCGTCCAGGTTCGACCTGCATCGCCCGACGAGCTGGATCGGTGGTATGAGATGTACCACCGGACGATGGAGCGCCACGGCAAGACGGTTCACGGTCGGCACCATTTCTCGCGCCTGGTGGAAGCAACGGTCAGTGCTCCGCGGGCGGGCGTGGTCCCGGGCGTGCCGGCGGAGGACCACAATCTTCGGTTGCTGCTCGCCGAGCGCCACGGTCGGACCCTGGCAGGGCTGTTTCTGGCCGTGAGCGGTTCCTACGCAATCTATCTCTATGGGGCCTCGGCAGACCGCGACCGGCGCGCGATGCCGGCATACCTGCTGCAGTGGGAGGCGATGCGTCTCGCGCGTCGCCTCGGCGCGGACCGCTACGACATGTTCGGGGTGCCGCCCGATCGTCGACCGGGACACCCGATGCACGGCCTCCTCCGATTCAAGGAGGGGTTCGGCGGACGCCACGTGGCGCGCCGCGGATGCTGGGACTTTCCCTACGACCACGAGCGGTATCGCGTTCTCGCGGGGCGCGAGGCGGCGGACCGGGGGTATCACGGATGAAGCGCTACCATCCCTCCGAGGAAGAACGGGCGCGTATCGCAGGGATCGAACGTGCTCTGGGGATTCGCAACGGGTCCGCGGAACACCCGACGGGCGACGGGGAGCGCGCTGCGGCCGGAGGGAACGACGCCGCCGGTGGGCAGGACGCCGCCGGTGGGAACGACGCCGCCGGGTCGCTCCGGACGCCAACGCTCCCGGAATGGCGCGACCTGTGGATCAACTCGCCCGCCGACTGGGCGACGGCGTCACGGCGGCGACCCCAGAGGCTTGCCCCGGACACGTGGCGGCGCGCGGTTCTCGAGTGGAACGACGGCCTTCCGCCGCAGCCGGAGCGACCACCCCGCCCGTTCGAAGGGGTACCGTTCCTGGTAAAGGACCTCTTCGATGTCTCCGGCGAGGTGACGCGCTGCGGGTCCGCGGTACTGGGTCGTGGTGTCGGGGGCGGAGCCGGCGCCGCTGTGCCGACCTCCTCCGCAACGCGGGATTCGTGGCTGGTGGCGCGGCTGCGGTCGCTGGGAGCGCATCCGATGGGTCGAACGGCGATGAACGAGTTCGCCTACGGCCTCGACGGACGGAACGCCGCCACCGGCGACTGCCCCCACCCGTGGGACCCGGCGCGGATCAGTGGCGGGTCGTCCAGCGGATCCGCGTGGGCGGTCGCGCGGGGCGTCGTGCCCCTGGCGCTGGGGACCGACACAGGCGGTTCCATTCGCGTTCCGGCGGCGATCTGCGGTGTCTACGGGATTCGGCTGGCGTACCGGGATGATCGCCTGGCGGGAACCTTCCCCCTGAGTCCCTCGATGGACACGGTGGGATGGTTTGCCCGGAGTGCGGCGGACGCTGCGCGTTCCCTCGCCGGTGTGCTGGACGTGGCGCTGACGGAGGACGAACCCGCCCACGACGCGTCGGCCGACGGCGGCCCCGCCCATAACGCGCCGCTGCGACTCGCAGCACTGGTTCCGCCCGGTGTCGCGCTCGCACCTGACGGTGAGCGGGTCTGGACGGCGTTTCTGGCGGCGCTGACGGCGGATTCTTCAGTCGCGACGGTGACGACGGTGACCGCGCCGTCCGAGTTCGGTGAGGAGGCGTGGAAGGCGTACAACGTTCTCGGATCGCGCGACGCCTGGACCGTACACGAGCGGTGGCTGGATCTCCATCGCGAGAGCTACGAGCCGGTTGTGTGGTCGCTGATCGATCGAGGCCGCGGGTGGAGCGACGAGCGGGTGTCCGCCGCCTCCGCGACGCGGGAGCGGGTTCGCACGGCGATGGCGGACCTCCTGCGGCGGTTCGACGGCGTGGTGATTCCGGCCACCCCGACCCCGAGTCCCATGTGGGACGAGGCGGACGGACGGTTTCGGGAGGCTCTGCTGCGACTGAACGCTCCGGGGTCGCTCGCCGGCTGCGCTGCGGTGAGCGTACCGGTTTCCGGCGACGGCGTCAGGAGTGGTGGGGTACAGGTCCTCGTCGACCGCGATCACGAAGCAACGCTCGTCCGGTTTCTGGAACGGTGGCAGGAGGTACGGTCGCAGGAGGAGCGGACGGGATAGCCGCGCGGGTCGCCTGGCGCGGACGAGCCACCTACGCGTCTGTCGGACGGGTTTGTTCGCGAATATCGGCGCGTGCGGACTGCGCCAGACGATAGGCTTCCGCCGCCACCCGCATGTCGGCTGCGGATGGATCCCCCGGGGCCCGGGCGGCGTTGAGGATGACCCGGGCCTTGCGGAGCGTGGCGTCGGGGTCGCCGGGAACGGGGGAAAGGTCCACACCGACGCGACCACCGGTGGCGACGGTTTCCCCATCGGGCCCGGAGGCGCTGTCGTACATGATCGGACTGCTGGCGTAGGGGCCCAGCGTCCGAGCGTGGGCGCGCTCGTGGGCCCTCACCTCGCGGTCCCGCATGCGCGCGTCATCCGATAGGCGGTACTCGGGGGACGTCGGGTCGACGCCGCTGTCGCCGGCGCGTGCACGGTCGGAGAGACTGAGATCGTAGGCCGAGTCGGCGCGGCCACGGGAAATCACCAGTACGGTTTCCCGACGCACCTCGCCGGCGGTGTCGCGTGAGGGAATGTTTGCGCCGACGCCGGAACGGATTCCGGTTCGACCCATGCCGTAGTCGTACACAACCCGCATCGTCTACAGTATACCGCATTCCATGAGGAGACGTCGCCGGTGATACCTACCACAGCAGACACATCATTCCGAGAGGCGGGCGCGACCCCCGGTTCGGCCGCCGTTTCGTCCACCTCCACCTTCACCGCCATCCGCGTTCGCGCGATGGTGGCTGCGGACCTCGCGCAATCGCGGAACCTCTGGGAACGAACCGAGCACATGGGTCTCAGTAGCGCCGACGCCCCGCGGGCACTGCGCCGGTTCCTGCGCCGAAACCGGCGTCTCAGCCGAATCGCCGTGACCGGGGCCGGCGGGGCCGGTGGTGGCGACGGCGGTAGCGGCCGCGTTGTCGGGACGGTCCTGGTGGGACACGATGGACGAAGGGGGTATCTGTACCACCTGGCCGTAGACCGCGGGTGGCGCGGCAACGGTATTGCCCGACGCCTCCTGGAATCGGCGGTGGCAGGTCTGGAGCGCGCCGGCATCGAGCGCTGCCACATCATGATCTTCAGTGACAACGCCGACGGAAAGAGCGCCTGGCGTCGTCTGGGATGGCGGGATCGCGATGATATCGCTGTCATGAGTCGCGATCTGGCGCCGGAGGGACGCCCGCGGTGATCGTCCTGATCGCCCAACACGTTCCGTTCGAGGGGCCCGGTATGATCGCTGATCTGCTGTCGGAGGCGGGACACCGGGTGATCGATGTTCCGCTGTACGATGGCGCGTCCCTCCCGCCACCGGAGACGGTAGAAGCGTACGTGTCCATGGGTGGGCCCATGAGCGTTCACGACGGCCGGCGATATCCGTGGCTCGTATCGGAACAGCGGCTGATGGCGGCGGTGCACGCGGCCGGTCGACCGGTCCTCGGTATCTGTCTCGGGGCGCAGCAGCTCGCCGTGGCCCTCGGCGGCGGCGTGGTCGCCTCACCGGAGCGCGAGATCGGCTGGTTCCCCGTGGAGTACACCGGGGCGTGGCTCGACGCCGTGGGAACGCCGCCGCCGGCGGCGGTGCTTCACTGGCACGGAGAGATGATCCGGCCGCCGGTGGGGACGCTGCCGGTGGGACAGACGCCGGGGTGCCCCGTTCAGGGGTTCTTTCTGCCCGATGCCGCGACGGTGGGTTTGCAGTTTCACCTCGAGATGGACGGTGCGACGGTGCGTCCGCTGGTCGATGCGTCGGCAGACGAACTCGCGGCCCACGCCGATGAACGCTTCGTGACCCCGGCGGAGGACCTGCTTGAAGGTGCCGCAGTTCACGCCACTGCAGCCCGCGGGCACCTTCGGGCGGTCCTTCGGCTGATCGGTCTGTAGCCCCCACCCCGGGGGGTGCCGGCTCCGGCCGCTCCGGTGTACACTGTGCCCATGCAGTACCAGTTTCTTGGCTCCACCGGGGTGCGCGTCTCCAGCCTGGGATTCGGCACGATGTCATTCGGCGGCGACGCCGACGAACAGACCTCCGCGCAGCTGTTTCATCGCTGCCGTGAGGCCGGGATCAACCTGTTCGATACCGCCAACGTCTATCAGAAGGGCCGCTCGGAGGAAATCCTCGGCAAGCTCATTCACGACTGCCGCAACGAGGTGGTGATCGCCAGCAAGGCGTACTTTCCCATGGGAGAGGGCCCCAACGACCGCGGGGCGTCCCGCTACCACATCATGCACTCCGTGGAAGGATCCCTGCGGAGACTGGGCACCGACCGCATCGACCTGTACTACGTTCACCGCTTCGACGACATGACCGCGATCGGCGATACCCTGACCACCCTCGATATCCTGGTGCGGCAGGGCAAGATCCTCTACCCGGCGGTGAGCAATTTCGCCGCCTGGCAGGTTGAGAAGATGCTCGGTGTCGCGGCCCGTCGGGAACTGGTGCCTCCCGTGGCGATTCAGCCCATGTACAACCTCGCGAAACGGCAGGCGGAGGTCGAGATCCTTCCGATGGCCCAGGCCAACTCCCTCGCCGTAATCCCGTACAGCCCCCTCGGTGGCGGGCTGCTGTCGGGGAAATACGGCCGCGCGGATCGGCCCTCGTCCGGTCGGCTCATGGACAACCGCATGTACCAGACGCGCTATGGTGACGATCGCGTGTACGAGGTCGCGGAACGGTTTCGGGAGCTGGCGGCAGAGTGGGGTCACCATCCCGTCTCACTGGCGGTCGCGTGGGTCGCCTCGCATCCCGCCGTTACAGCCCCGCTCATCGGCGCACGGTCGCTGACGCAGCTCGAACCGGCTCTGGCGGCCGCCGATATTCAGCTGACCGCGGAACAGCGTGCCGAGGTGTCGGCGCTTTCGGAGGCGCCGCCGCCGGCGACCGATCGCAACGAGGAGAGCTCCGACAACAATTTCGGGGCGCGGTAGGCGCCCGCCGGGCCGCTCCCGGCACCGGCCGTCTGAGTTGCCGCCGCCGCAACCGATCTGCTACTATACGCGCCAATCAGCGAGGAGACATCATGAAGGCCGTTGAACTCAACAAAGTATTTGACGCAAAGGATTTCGAGGACCGCATCTACTCGATGTGGAAAGAGGGCGGCTTTTTCCGTCCCGCCGGTGACGGGGACAAGGATCCCTTTGTCATCGTTATCCCGCCACCGAATGTAACGGGCGTCCTCCACATGGGTCACGGCCTCAACAACAGCCTCCAGGACATCCTGATCCGCTACTGGCGCATGCAGGGCCGGCCCACGTTGTGGGTGCCGGGCACCGACCACGCCGGCATCGCCACGCAGAATGTGGTGGAGCGGAAGCTGCTTGCGGAAGGTACGAGCCGCGAGGAGCTGGGCCGCGAGAAGTTTGTGGAACGAACCTGGCAGGTCAAGGAAGACCACCATTCAACGATCACGCGGCAACTCGAGAAGATCGGTGCCAGCTGCGACTGGGATCACGAACGGTTCACCCTTGACGAGGGGCTGAGCAACGCAGTGAAGGAAGTGTTCGTGACCCTGTACGAGCGCGACCTGATCTATCGTGGCGAATACCTGATCAACTGGTGTCCGAGCTGCGGAACCGCCCTCTCCGACGACGAGGTGGAGCACAGCGAGGTGCACGGTCACATCTGGCACCTGCGCTATCCGCTGGCGGACGGCGACGGATGGATCGAGGTTGCCACTACGCGGCCGGAGACGATGCTCGGGGACACCGCGGTGGCGGTGCACCCGGAGGATGAACGATACACCCACCTGATCGGGAAATCGGTGCGGCTCCCGCTTGCCGATCGTGTCATCCCGATCGTGGCGGACAGCTACGTGGATCGCGAGTTCGGTAGCGGCGCCGTGAAGATCACACCGGCCCACGATCCCAACGACTGGGAGATCGGCGAACGCCACGATCTCGAGCGCATCAACATTCTGACCGCCGAGGCGCGTCTGAACGACACCGTTCCGGAGGCCTACCGCGGCCTGGACGTGGCCACCGCTCGCACCGCCGTTGTGGCGGATCTGGAAGCGGGCGGCTTCCTCGTGCGTGTGGAGGATCACGTGCACCAGGTGGGGCACTGCTACCGCTGCAACACCGTGGTGGAGCCGTGGATCAGCACGCAGTGGTTCGTGCGCATGAAGCCGCTGGCGGAGAAGGCGCTGGCAGCGTGGCGCAACGGCGAGATCCGCTTCTATCCCCGCCACTGGGAGAACACCTACACCCACTGGCTCGAGAACATCCGCGACTGGTGCATCAGCCGACAGCTGTGGTGGGGCCACCGGATTCCGGTGTGGTACGACGACGAGACGGGTGAGATGATCGTCAGCCGAACCGATCCCACGGAGGATCCGGCCTATGCCGGACGTTCGCTGCGCCAGGACCCCGACGTCCTCGATACCTGGTTTTCGAGCTGGCTCTGGCCGTTCAGCACCCTGGGATGGCCGGAACAGACGGCGGATCTGGAGCGCTTCTATCCCACCACCACGCTGGTGACCGCCTACGACATCATCTTCTTCTGGGTCTCGCGCATGATCATGGCGGGGCTGGAGTTCATGGGCGAGGTGCCGTTCCGCGACATCTACATCACCGGGCTGGTCCGCGACATCCAGGGGCGCAAGATGTCCAAGAGCCTGGGAAACGGCATCGACCCGCTGGAGATCGTGGACAAGTACGGCGCCGACAGCCACAAGTTCACCCTGGCGTATCTGAGCGTGCAGGGATCGGACGTCCCGATCGCGCCGGACAGTTTTCAGCTCGGCAGCAAGTTTGCCAACAAGATCTGGAACGCCACGCGGTTCCTTCTCATGAACCTGGACGGCCGCACGCTCGTTCCGTTCGAACGGATCGAACTCAGAGACGTTGATCGCTGGATCTATTTCCGTCTGAACGAGGCCGTGAAAACGGTGGCCGCGGGCATGGCAAACTACCGCATGGATGAGGCATCGCGGGCGGTGTACGAGTTTTTCTGGAACGAGTTCTGCGACTGGTACATCGAGGTCTCCAAGCTCGGGCTGTACTCCGACGACGAGGCAGAGAAGGACCGCGGTGCGTCGATGGTGCTCTACGTTCTGGAAGAGGCACTGCGGCTCATGCACCCCTTCATGAGTTTTATTTCGGAAGAGATCTGGCAGAAGCTGCCGGGGGAGATCGAACCCGCGGACGGCTCCGGTCGCGCCGACGCGCTCATCGCGGGGCGCTACCCGCAGGTTCACGCCGCCCGGGAGGACGAGACCGCCCGCGCCGCCGCCGCCGGTTTTGCGGCGGTACAGGAACTGGTGCGTGGTGTCCGCACGATTCGCAGCGAGTTCACCATTCCCCCGACGCGGACGTTCGATGTCTACGTGCGGGTGGCCGATGACCGACGCGACCTGGTTGCGTTCTTCGAGCGAAACGGTCACCACGTGACCGCGCTGGCGGGGCTGTCCGCCCTGGAGTTCGGTTCCGACGACAGTCGACGGGCCGATTCGGTCCCGGTGGTCGGCAGCGGCTTTGAGGCGTACCTCTACGTGCGCGACCTGATCGACGTTGACGAGCAGGTTCAGCGCCTGCAGAAGAACGTCGCCAAGATCGAGAAGGGACTGTCGCAGGCGGAACGCAAGCTCGCCAACGAGGGCTTCCTTGCCAAGGCGAAGCCGGAGGTCGTGGAGGCGGAACGTGCCAAGGCCGCAGATCTCCGCGACCAGCTGGAGCGGACGCGGACGATTCTGTCCGAACTGGGCAGCGCGTAGTCAGTCGCGCCGCTCCACGCGTCGGAGCAGGCGCTGTCCCACGGGTCGACGCGGGCGCCGTTTCCCGCGCCGCCGCGCCTATTCGCGGTCGCGGCGGTTGCGGTTCTTCCTGCTCAGGGACACCCCGCCGAACCCGGCGATCACGGCCATGTAGAAGCCCAGATCGTACCAGAACCCGGTATTGTTCACCTCGTAGATCGATCGCTCCGGATTGAACGCTGAAATGATCAGCGAGATTGGGGCGATCCACCCGTGCCAGATTCCCCACACGAAGTTCGCCGGTGCCTCCGGCGTGTTGCGCCCGTCACCAGGCACACACCCCGTGAGCGTCACTGCCACCACCACCACTATCAGCGCCACGCGGAACCGGGTTTGTTTCATGGAGAGAGTGTAGCAGATAATTGTATACAGGAGATTGTTGCAGCCGACCACGCATGTCGTGACACCGACGGTATTTCCCGCCCGGGGCTTCGGTTTTCGAGAGCATCTCCCGACCCCACCGGGAGATACGGGCGATTCTGCAACACGTTCCTGTATACTGCCCCCACGACGCACCGGACGCGGAAACTTGACAGATCAAGTCAGGTAGCGTACTGTACCGTACAGTACGGTTGCATGGAGGTACCTGTGGCAGGAGCAGACCGACGCGATTCCGGCGTGTACGCCGTCGTGTTCACCTTTCTTTTGACGTTCGCGATTGTCACCGTGGTGTCGGCGACGTACGCCGCCACGCGGACGCTCGAGGAGCGGAACGAAACCCGTTTGCGTCAGATGGCGGTACTT
>MDTD01138354.1_pt1 | contig 71712 bp, 54 predicted proteins | sample 811221 | NCBI WGS metagenome assembly MDTD01 (sample SAMN05326646, study PRJNA326480) | marine metagenome | isolation source: seawater | place: Pacific Ocean: South West | collected 2011 | reverse complement strand
GGGAGGTCATGGCAGCGGTGAAACCGGCCATCATCTTGGAGTATTCCATGCGGCTGAACAGGTTACCGAGGTTCTCGGGAGCGGTGCCGGTCAGGGTGGAGTCGCCGGAGACGTGGACGAAGGTCTTGTCCGGGTGCATCATAGCGGCTTCGAGGATGCCGTCCTTCATGTCGTCGGAACCGGCGATGATCAGGTCAGCGCCTTTTTCAACCAGATCGTCAACGATCTGAGGGATGGTCAGGCCAGGACGATCGGCCGGGTTGACCTTGTCCAGAAAAATGAGCTTGGCGCCATCCATGTGCTTTTCCACATATTGGCCGCCTTCGTATTGTGCCTGGCTGTAGCCCTTATCGTTGTAAGGACCAACCAGAATCAGACCAATGGTAAAGTCTTTTGCCATGGCCAGGCCGGGCACCATAAGCAGTGCCATGAGCGCTGTGGCAATCAGGGTACGAAATTTCAACATCCTCTCCTCCGTGTAAATGGCTGGTTGCCGATTGCGTGTGCGTTTGGCAGCCAAAAGTTCATTCGCCGCGACCCTGATTTACAGGGCCAAAAAAAATATGGCGAGAACCGAAAAATTTCGGTTCCCGTTAACCGCAGTATTCTTGGATTATCGATGAAGGTGTGTCAACTGATAGTATGCCTTATTTGCAGAAAACACGCCCTCAGCGACGCTCCTGATGCAGACTACCCGAGATAGGGATTGAAATATCCGTATTCTATCCAGGGCAACGCTTTTTTCAGGCGCCGTTTGAAATTCATAAAACCCATGCTGGGTGAATGCCCAAACGGTCTCATGAGATCGAGGTAGAGTTCCGGATCGAGATTGAGATTGCGGAGCTGGATGAAGTCGTAGTGGCCCTTTTCCCCGAGCTCCACCAACGCATCGAATTCCTCTTCGGTGTCGGTAATGCCGGGGAAATAGAGCAGATTCAACGAAACATGCATGCCAACCTCATGCGCTTTGGCAATGGTCTCGCTGACATCTTCAAAGGAGTACCCTTTGGGGCGATAGTAGGCTTCGTATGGACCCTTGCGAGCTGAGTTCAAGCTGACGCGGATGGAGTTGACCCCGGCGATCTTGAGCGCTGGCATGGCGGCGGGTTTGGATGCATTGGTATTGACGTTTACGGTGCCGGTGCCGCCGTCTGCACGATACGCTTTGACGGCATCGCAAATCAGTTCGGCTTCGGTCAGCGGCTCGCCTTCGCAGCCCTGTCCGAACGAAAAAATCGGACGTCGTTCACGGGATTCGTGGCGTTGCATGATCTGTACGATCTCTTCGGCGGTGGGCGTAAAGGAAATTCGGCACTGCGGAGAAGGAAACCCGGAATCTTCGGGTTGTTCGGATATGCATCCGACGCATCGTGCATTGCAGGTGCGGGCTGTGGGCAGCGGGCACTCGAAGCGACCAAGAGCAAGATTCTTTGCAGCAGGGCAACCGCTGGTAAGAGCGCAACCGGCCAGATGATTGACCAGTCGGTTCTCGGGCATGTCGCGTATGAGCTGTCGTGCTCCACCCTCAACGCGGTCCTGCGGGATGTGGGTGAAAACCTGTCGTTTGTCCTGATCCACTTTTTTGGCGCAGACCCAGAACTTGCCGTTGGCGTAACCTATGGCTCCGTAGGAAAGCAGCGGCAGTATGGGCGCGTCTTCATCGGATTCGTAAGCGGACACGCCCGTTACGGTATGTCCGGGGCAGGCAAAAGCGGCAACCGCCAGTTCCTCCATTATTTCAGCCTGTCCTGTTTCAGCATTGTATCCCATGGCGTGTCGCCCGGGGAGCATGAAAAATTCAGACTCCGGCGGCAGCGGAGTGATTTCGTCAGGACGTGGCAGGCCAAACTCCTCTCCACGGCGAACCATGAGCAGGAGGTCTGGGTGATCATATATTTCGCCGTCCGGAGTGGCGAACAGCATGCGCGGTTGTGGCTTCTTTTTGGATGACATAGGGGGGATATACTGGAAGTGAAGAGGTTTGTCCAAATCGGGATGGTTGTTATAATGGGTCGATTCGGTGTCAATTTGGTCGAGGGAGATTATGGGCTTTTTAAGCTCGCACCACGACAGTGAGGAGTCGAAAAGGCACAAATGAAAAGGTCGATACCCATATGGGTACCGACCTTTGATATCTCTTGCTTGGCTCTCGGCTTAACGCTTGGAGAACTGGAAGCTGGCGCGTGCGCCGCGGAGACCGTACTTTTTACGCTCTTTCTTACGAGCATCGCGGGTCAGGAGACCGGCGGGCTTCAGAACAGCGCGGAGTTCAGGATCGATCTCGCAGAGTGCGCGGGCGATGCCGTGGCGCAGGGCTTCTGCCTGACCGGAGACACCACCGCCGCAGCAGTTGGCCTTGATGTCGTACTTGTCGAGCATCTTGACCAGCTTCAGAGGCTGCTGAACAACCATCTGCAGGGTTTTACGAGGGAAGTAGTCCTCGAAAGGACGACCGTTGACAGTGATCTGGCCGGTACCGGCGTACAGGCGGGGACGGGAGATCGCATTTTTACGTTTGCCAGTGGCGTAAGTGAAATCGCTCATAGTAATCCCCGATTAAAATTCCAGAGGTTTGGGAGCCTGGGCTGCGTGCGGGTGCTCGCTGCCAGCATAGACCTTCAGCTTCTTCAACTGCTGAGTGGCCAGCTTGTTCTTGGGCAGCATGCCCTTGACGGCGGCTGTGATGACATTCTCAGGCTTCTTGTCCAGCATCTCGCGCAGAGTCTTTTCTTTGAGACCGCCGGGATGGTTGGAGTGCTTGTAGTACATCTTGCTGTCGAGCTTCTGGCCGGTGACCTTGATTTTCTCGGCATTGATGACAACAATGAAATCACCCATGTCCATGTGGGGGGCGAATTCAGGTTTGTGCTTGCCGCGCAGACGAGTGGTGATCTCGGTGGCGAGGCGACCCAGGATTTTGTCCGTGGCGTCGACGATGAACCATTCGTGGTTCGCGTCTTCCGGCTTCGGGCTATATGTATTCATAAGAGTGCTCCTTAAAAAGCAAAAATAGTGGGCGGCAAACGCAGTTCACTTGCTTGCCAGCCTCTCGTGCATGACGTGTAACCTGCCGTAAACCATCAACAAACGTACACGAGCTAAATGTAACGGGGTAAGCCCGCGTAACGCCGGTGGACACGACTGGGAAGTGGTACTTACATAAAATCGGACCGGTCGACAAGGGTTTTCTTGCACTATACCTGGATTTCGTAGGCGTCACCTTTCTGGAAAAGAGTATTCACGAAAGCGCACAGTCCTCATCTTGTCACCGGAAAATATACTTTTATCAGTAGCGTCGAGCGCATCTTTCAAGCAAAAAAGCCCCCCGTTTTTGTGCGGGGGGCTTGCTGTTCAAATGCAAATTATCCAGCTACCAACTCTTTGAGCTTGGCAATGGCATCAGGGATACCGGAAGCGTCAGAGCCTCCAGCCCGAGCCAGGTCCGGGCGACCGCCGCCACCGCCGCCGACTGCACCGGCAACGGGTTTGATCAGGTCTCCGGCCTTGAACCGGTCATGCAGGTCTTTGGTTACTGCCAGCGCAACCGAGACCTTGCCTTCGTCGTGTCCTGCCAAGAGGCAGATGATGCCGGAGTTGATTTTGGAACGCAGGGCATCCATCTGTTCGAGCATGACACCCATGTTCGGAGCCTCTAGTTCGACGGCCAGAACTTTCACGCCGTTGATCTCCTCGATCTCGCTCATCATGTCGCGACCGGCACCGGAAGCGAGCTTGGCCTGGAGCGATTTCATCTCCTTGCCCATCTCCTTGACCTGCTTCTGGAGTTCGCTGACTTTCTTGGTCAGCTCTTCCGGGCGGGCCTTGAGCATGGCACCGGCTTCCGCAACAGCGCGACGGCGTTCGTTGAGGTAGGCAATGGCGTTGCCACCGGTGGCGGCTTCGATACGACGAATACCTGCTGCTACTCCGGCTTCACTGGTGATGACGAACGAACCGGCAATGCCAGTGTTCTCCAGATGGGTTCCGCCGCAAAGCTCCATGGAAACACCGGGGACTTCGATGATGGATACCGTGTCGCCATACTTTTCACCGAAGAGGGCGGTTGCACCCTTGGCCTTGGCGTCCTCGATGGACATGACCTGACGCTCGACCGGGATGGCATTGAGGATGCTCTGGTTGACGAGTTCTTCAACCTTGGCGATTTCGTCGGGGGTCAATCCTTTAATGTGAGTGAAGTCGAAACGGAGCCGATCCGGGCCAACAAGGGAACCGGCCTGCTTGGCGTGGTCGCCGAGCACGGTCTGGAGCGCCGCGTGCAGCAGATGGGTCACGGTATGGTTACGCATAGTTGCCAGTCGCTGGCTGCGATCGACATTCAGAAATGCGCTGCTACCGGCATTCATTTCGCCCTCAAGAACTTTGACCTTATGTGCGGTCAGGGCCTGGGACGGCTTGACAGTATCAAGGACTTCAGCCTTGCCGGATGATGCAGCAATCTCACCGGTATCACCAACCTGACCACCGGATTCGCCGTAGAAAGGTGTTGTCTCGGCTACCAGCCAGCCTTCGGAGCCGGTGGGCAACGAATCAACGACCTTGCCATCAAGGCTCATCAGGTGCGTGATGGTGGATTGTTCGCTCATGGCTTCATAGCCGCAGAATTCGGAGGTGACGTCCTGCTCAAGCAATGTCTGGAAGATGGAAGCCACATCCTTTTCGCCGGACCCTTTCCAGGCAGCCTTGGAGCGCTCTTTCTGCTCCTGCATGAGCGCATCGAAAGCGGGTTCGTCAACATCGATACCCTGCTTCTCGGCGATGTCGCGGACGATATCGATGGGGAAACCATAGGTGTCGTAGAGCTTGAAGGTGGTCTCGCCGGGAACGGTGATGCTGCCGGATTTCTTGAGTTCAGCCAGCTCCTCTTCAAGCATTTCCAGGCCCTTGTCGAGAGTCTTGGCAAATCCTTCTTCCTCGCCTTGGACCACTTCGATCATGAAGTCCTTGGACTCCTGCAACTCGGTGTAGTGATCGCCCATGTCTTCGACAACCTTGGACGCGGTCTTCCACAGGAAGGAACCTTCGAGGCCCATGAGCTTGCCGAAGCGGTAGGCGCGGCGAATGAGGCGGCGCAGGATATAACCGCGGCCTTCATTTGAGGGCAGCACCTGATCGGGAATCAGAAAAGCGATAGCGCGGGAGTGGTCGGCAATGACCTGCAGGGCGGTGTCGATTTCCTCGTTTTCACGGTACTTCACACCGGCCATATCTGCAGTGTACTGGATGATGGACTGAAAAAGATCGGTCTCGTAGTTGGAAGCAACGCCCTGACAGACGGCGGCGATGCGCTCCAGGCCCATGCCTGTGTCGATGGAGGGGCGGGGCAGATCGCTACGGGTGCCGTCCTCGGCCTGGTCGTACTGCATGAACACGAGGTTCCAGATTTCGAGGTAGCGGTCGCAGTCGCACTTGCCAATGCCGCAGTCCGGGCCGCAGCCGACTTCTTCGCCCTGATCGAAGTGAACTTCGGAGCAGGGACCACAGGGACCCGTGTCGCCCATGGACCAGAAGTTGTCCTTTTCACCCAGCTTGTAGATGCGTTCTGCCGGGACACCGGCAACTTTTTTCCAGAGATCGCCTGCTTCGTCATCGTCATTATATATAGTAATGTACAGACGTTCCTTGTCGAGCTTCAACTCCTCGGTGAGGAATTCCCAACAGAACTTGATGGCGTCTTCCTTGAAGTAGTCGCCAAAGGAGAAGTTGCCGAGCATCTCGAAAAAGGTGTGGTGGCGGGCAGTGCGGCCAACGTTTTCGAGGTCGTTGTGCTTGCCGCCGACGCGCAGGCATTTCTGTGAAGTGGTGGCTCGGTTGTAATCGCGTTTTTCCTGTCCCAAAAAGAGCTTTTTGAACTGGACCATGCCCGCATTGGTGAACATCAGCGTCGGATCATCTTTCGGGATGAGCGGTGCGGACTCCACAATGGAGTGGCCATTTTTCTCAAAGTATTCAAGGAACCGTTTACGGATTTCAGCAGCATTCATTGGTTGTCTCTCCAAAAAAATAAATTTCCAGACAAAAACGCCCCGGGGAACCGACCCGAGGCGCCTTATCCAGTTTAAATAACCGTATTATTCGCCGGCATCTCCGGCCTCGGCATCAGGATCTTCCTTGAAGCCGAGGTGGATCATGAGCTTGTCCTCGATGGACTGGGCAAGCTCGGGGTTGTCCTGCAGCAACTGGCGGACATTTTCCTTGCCCTGTCCCAGTTTTTCCGAGCCGAAGGCAAACCAAGAGCCGGACTTGTCGATAATTCCATGCTCAACTCCCATGTCGATGATCTCGCCCATTCGCGAGACACCTTGTCCATAGAGTACGTCGACAAGAGCCTGACGGAAGGGCGGAGCAACCTTGTTCTTCACGACCTTGATTCGGGCGCGAATACCATAGGACTCTTCCTTGTCCTTGAGGGTCTGGATGCGACGGATGTCGAGTCGGCAGGATGCGTAGAATTTGAGCGCGTTACCGCCGGATGTCGTTTCCGGATTGCCGTAACCGGTCATGCCGATCTTCATGCGGATCTGGTTGATGAAGATGACGACGCAGTTGGATTTGTGGATGGTACCGGTCAATTTGCGCAGAGCATGGGACATCAGGCGCGCCTGTCCGCCGACCTGTGTCTCACCCATCTGGCCTTCAAGTTCGGCCTGGGGGATGAGAGCGGCAACGGAGTCGATGACAACGACGTCCATGGCACCGGAGCGGACCAGCAGGTCGGCAATTTCCAGTGCCTGCTCACCGTAGTCGGGCTGCGAAATAAGCAATTCGTCGGTTTTTACGCCGAGTCGCTTGGCGTAGCCGGGATCGAGTGCGTGCTCGGCATCGACAAATGCCGCATTGCCGCCAGCCTTCTGGGCTTCGGCAACGATATGCAGAGCGAGGGTTGTTTTACCCGATGACTCCGGACCGTAAATTTCGATCACGCGACCGCGTGGAACGCCGCCGATGCCAAGGGCCATGTCCAGGCCGATGGAACCAGTGGGAATATACGGAATGGAGTGCGATGCCTCGTCGTCGAGCCGCATGATGGACCCTTTGCCGAACTTACGTTCGATGGTGGTCAGAGCGGTTCCGAGAGCTTCCTTTCGTAAAACTTCGGGGTCGACGGCTTTTCGTGCCATGGGTATCTCCTTAAATGATTACAGGCGCAATAATTGAGCAACACGTACAACTATCAGATACAGCCCCGGCGAGCAACAGCCTTGTGCAGGGTAAAAAACGCTGGTGTGAGCGACATAATCGGCATCGAGAAGAAAATAAAAACGGCTTTTTTTACGTGTCGATACGTTTGATTTCGTGGTGCTCTAACAGCGAATGAAACAGCAACATCTTGGAATGCTGATCTATCCGGTTTGCTGCAATAAAAAAAGAAAATCAATTTGTTCTGTATGGCAGGAGAGAGTGCCGCGGCCATGGAACAAATGTATTGTATTCGTGGTATGGTTCAGGAGAAAAGTAGTCTGATTTGACGTAGGTCAGTGCCACGAAAACCGTTGATGGTAATGCTTGCCCTTCGAGCAAATCTCCAATAAGGGACGCCCATGACCAATACGGCACGAAAACAATACGACGCACTTGCGCTGCTTTCAGGCGGCCTGGATTCCATCCTCGCCATGCGCACCATTATGGATCAGGGACTCAATGTCCTCGGCCTGCATTTTGTCACGCCTTTTTTCGGCAAACCCCACCTCATTCCATTCTGGAAGGAGCACTACGGCATCGAAGTTATCGAAGTCGATATTCGCTCCAAATACGTGGATATGATGTTGGACGGCCCGTCCCAGGGGTATGGCAAATGGTTGAATCCATGCATTGACTGCAAGATAACCATGCTTACTTATGCCAGAGAACTGATGAAACAGTATGGAGCCAAGTTCATCATTTCCGGTGAAGTCATCGGCCAGCGGCCCATGAGCCAGCGTGAGGATGCGCTGAATCTGATCACCAAACGGGCAGACGTACGGGACGTGCTCATTCGTCCACTGTGTGCCAAGAAGCAACCCATCACCCCCATGGAAGAATCCGGGCTGGTGGATCGCGAACGGTTACACGACTGGTATGGGCGTGGACGCAAGCCCCAGATGGCTCTTGCCAAGGAGTACGGTTTTACGGAAATACCGACTCCGGCAGGTGGTTGCTGCCTGACCGAAGCGCAGGGGGCAGCACGGTTCGTCAAGCTGTTACAGGAGAAGGAGCGTCCCTCTCCTAACGATTTTTCTCTGGCTCGTGTCGGCCGTCAGTACTGGGCCGGAAATCACTGGCTCACCTTTGGCCGTACCGCTGATGATAATGCCCAGATCGGGGCATGCATTGAGCCGACTGATTATGTGTTGAAAACTCAGGGATTCCCCGGACCACTCGCTGTCTGTCGTCCGTTGGACGGACCATGGGAGCCGGAGGTGATCAAGGATGCTGCCGCCTTGGTCGCATCTTACTCCACCAAGGCTCGCAGACATTTTGACGAAACAGGCGAGCTTGTTGTCATACGGGTGAAACAGGGGGATTCCGTTGAGGATATATCCGTAGCTCCATCCCGTGATAACGTGCTGCCATGGGCGGAACCCAAGGCGGAAATCGTCAAGGGGTGGAAGAAGGACCAGTTGGAAATTGACGGGTAACCCTTGCTCCAAAACCTCTGATAGAATACAAAGGCCTACATGACCATCGATATTATTACGTTTTTGGCTTCCTCTTTGCTCCTCTGGTTCGGGGCAAACTGGATTGTGACTTCCGCAGCGTTGATCGCACGGAAATTCAACGTTTCGGAACTGGTAATCGGGCTGACCATTGTTGCCCTTGGCACATCTGCGCCCGAGTTTCTTGTAACCGTCAACGCCGCCATGCGCGGTCACAACGACATATCCTTATCCAATGTCGTTGGCTCCAATATTTTCAACCTCGGCTTCATTCTCGGCCTCATGGCCATGATCAAGCCGCTGGTCTCCAACAAGACCATCGTGTACCGGGACGGGTTGCTCCTGTTCCTTACGACGGTCGGTATTCTGCTCGTTTCCATGACGGGTGAGCTTGGGCATCTGTTCGGTGCCAGCCTCATGGCACTCCTGATCGCCTACCTCGTCTATCTCGGTTTCAAGCGCGAGAACGTGGGAGATGAAGAACTGGATGATCTGGAAGGAAAAGAGGCCAATTGGCTTCATTTCGGCATCCTGATAGCGGGATTTGTCGCTATTTCAGCCGGTGGACACCTCATGGTTACGGCTGCAACATCCATTGCCTCTGCATTGGGTGTCTCCTCATGGGTTATCGGCGTGACCATTGTCGCAGCTGGTACAAGCCTGCCCGAACTGGTGACCTGTCTGGCTGCGTCGGTCAAGGGCAAGAACCAGATGCTCCTTGGCAACCTGATTGGTTCCGACTTCTTCAACTTTGCCGGAGTCCTTGGACTGACATGCCTTATCAAGCCGCTGCCGGTGTCTCCTGAAGCCTCTTCAGGGTTGATTGTGCTAGTTGGTATGGTGGGACTGGTGCTGATTCTGCTGCGAACAGGATGGCGTGTCAGCCGTCTTGAAGGCGCACTGCTGGTCGGCATCAACATGGTCCGCTGGATCGGTGACTTTACGAGTTAGTATAGATAATCACCGTTACCAAACGGCTATCGACATTCGATAATATAACAGGCCGCTCCAGAAGGAGCGGCCTGTTCGCGTTGTACTCTAGTACATCTGGTGATTATTCGATCAGGTCCTTGTAATCCTTGGCAGAAGCGCTGACAGATTTCAATGTGAAGTTCAGCTCCAACCGTTCAAGGCTGACATCCTCCAATACGACCTCAACGGTCTGGCCCAGTTGGAATGACTGGCCGGTCCGCTCGCCCACCAGCATCTCGCGATGAGCCCAGTAGGTGTAGTAATCGTCATCCATTGAGGAAAGACGAACCATGCCTTCAGCCATGACTTCACGCAGTTCCACGTAGAAACCGTAGTCTGTGATGTGGCTGATGACGCCGCCGAACGTGCCTCCCACCTTGTCGCGCATGAACAGGACCATGACGCGCTTGTGGATTTCGCGTTCGGCATCCATTCCGGCCCGTTCACGTCCAAACAAATGTCCGGCAATATTCAGCAGGCGTTTCTGGCCGGGAATGGCAGGAGCCGGAGCATCCTGATCCTTCAGGGCCAGCGCGGCCTTGACCAGTCGGTGAACCACAAGGTCGGCGTATCGGCGGATGGGCGAAGTGAAGTGGGCGTACTCTTCGGATGCAAGGCCGAAGTGCCCCTCATTGTCCGGTGAATATTTGGCCTGCTTCATGGAACGCAGCAGCAGACGGTTGACGATATACTCCCTGTCTGTACCCTTTTGTGATGCGATGAGCCGTTGGATGGCCTTGGGCGTCATCTCCTTGGGCATCAAGATGTCCTTGTCCGTCTGGGAAAGGAGGCGGAAGAGATTCTTGAGCTTCTCCTCGTCTGCAGGCGGGTGGATGCGGAAGAGGCAGGGCATGTCCTGCTCGATGAGAAAATGGGCCACGGCTTCGTTGGCCGCGATCATGAATTCTTCGATGAGCTGGTGCCCGAAATGACGGGTCTTTGGACGGATGTCCGAAGTCTCGCCATGGATATCAAAGAGAATTTCCGGCTCTGGCAGGTCGAAATCGAGGGAGCCGCGCTCTCGGCGCAGGGCATTGATCTTCCGGGCCAGTTCCTCGGCCAGTTCCAGCATGGGAACAACGTGGGAAATCTCCTCCCTCGCTTCCGGTTCCTTGTCCAGAATGGCTTTCTTAACCTGCCCATAGGTCAGCCGAGCTTGGCTCTGAATGACCGCCGGAAACATCTCTGCCGAGCGTGTGAGCCCTCGTTGGTCCGTGTCCATGCAGGCGACCATGACCAGCCGCTTGACGTTCGGATTCAGGGAGCAGAGCCCGTTGGACAACCGTTCAGGGAACATGGGCTCAACGGATTGGGGGAAATAGTAGGAATTGCCGCGCTCAAGAGCTTCGCGATCCAGCGGTGATCCTTCGGGAACGTAGTGAGATACATCGGCAATGGCGACCCACAGGCGGTAGCCATTCTTGATGCGCTCCACCAGTATTGCGTCATCGAAATCCTTGGCCGTGGCGCCGTCGATGGTCACGAACGGCATTTTGGTCAGGTCACGTCGATCACGCAGGTCCTTGGCAGACGGTTCGCTGGGCAGGGCTTCCGCCTGATTGACGGAGCCGGACGGGAATCGAAGGCGAATGTTGTGGTTGGATTTGACCAGCGCCTCCTGCACCGAGATGTCTTCTTCGGGGCCGAGGTAGGCGGTGATTTCGCCCTCCCACATGGTGGGGTCGATTTTTTCGCCGGGAACACACAGGGCGATGTCGCCACGTTTGATCTGGATGGACTCGTCGTTGAGCTCGGCGATAATGCCGAATGCAAGGCGCGGGTCTGTGGGACGGCACAGCCAGTCGCCTCCGCGCATCTGCTTGTATACCTTGACGGGCAGGGTTTTGCGTCCACGTTCCAGAACGCGAACGATGCGTCCCTCATTGTTACGCTGCCCCTTGTTCTCTCGAATGACTGCAGCGATGACCTTGTCGCCATGCCAGGCGTCGTTGATGTCGCGCTGGTTGATGAAAATGTCTTTGCGACGAGAATCCTCGGGGATGACGAATCCGAATCCGCCACGCTGTATTTCCAGTCGGCCGGTGACGCAGTGCATGGCGTCGGCCAGACCGTAGCCCCGGCGGATGCGGATGAGTTTACCTTGCTCAACCAGATCTCCGAGCATGTCCTTGACCACGCGCTTGTCTTTCTTTTTCAGTTTCAACTGCCGGATGACTTCCGCGCGCGAAAGCGGGCGTTTCACTTCTTTGAAGAGCTTGAGCAGGCCACTGGTGCTGAGTGGTGGCGAGGATGGACGGGGCTGTTTGCGTTTATTCTTAGCCATGAAATTATTCTCCGGGTGTAAGGTGTCCGCCGTGACTGGCTTTTTGCGAGAGCAGTTGCTCGTGTCGGCGGTCCCACCATGTGTCGAATCGGTTTTCCTTGCCGATGGATGACGGGCCGAATTGCACACGAAGGTCAAATTTCCAGAACAAGTCCGAACACATGGGGCCGAGCTTTACTGCGTCCTTGGGGGTGCAGAGAATTGCTTCGCAGCCACGTGCTCGTGCTTCGCTTTCAATTCGGAAGACATCGTTCTTGGTGTAGGTGTGATGGTCTCGAAATACAATGTGTTTTGCCGGTTTGTAGCCCAGGTATTGCTTGGCGGTGCGCTCTACCTGATCCGGTGCACCCACGCCGGTCACGAGGAGATAATTCTTTTTGTCGAAATTCTTTTTGACCTGTCCGGTGACCACATGGCGCAATCCGGTCGGGATGATCTGGAAGCTGAAAATCGGGCGGCGCAGATGGCCGAGCAGTGTGTCGAAATGGGGAAGGAGACTATCAAATCCTTCGGGGCCGATCTTGATCAGAAAGGCGTCGGCACGATGCAACGCTTCCTTGGGTTCACGCCATGATCCGGCTGGAATGAGTGCGTTCCATTGATGGGAAAGGTCTTCGGGTTTGAGCAGGACCAGATTGCAGTGGCGTTTGACTGCCATGTGCTGAAAGCCGTCATCCAGAATGATCAGTTGCGGGTCGAATTGCTTGACTCCCAACTTGCCGGAGCGGGAGCGGACGGGATCTACCAGAACAACGGCTTCGGGGTGTTCCGTTGCGAGCATGAGCGGTTCATCACCCGCTTCCTCGGCCAGTGCTCCGGGGACGACGTGATAGGGATAGGAGTTGGGATGAGCCTTGTATCCCCGTGTCAGCAGCATGGCTTTTCGGTTGTGTGCTTCGGCCCAGTTCAGGAGCCAGCCTGCAATGGGTGTTTTGCCAGTGCCGCCCCAGCCTATGTTGCCCACGGCAACGGTGACGACAGGGGGCGTCCATGCTTTCATGACGCCTCTGCGATAGGCCCATTCACGCAGTCGCATTGCCTTGGCGTTGGCCCAGGCAAATGGCTTGAGAAGGGGGGCAAAGGATTGTTGGAGGGTGGTTATATCGCTCATGAGAAAAAAAAGGGGAGGCGTTGGCCTCCCCGTTGTGGTCTTATTCGCGGTTGCCCAGGAGTCTGAGCAGCATGATGAAGAGGTTGATAAAGTCGAGATACAGGGTCAGTGCTCCGAGGATCGTTCCGCGCCGGATGGCTGCGGTGTCGCCTTCGGGTACGGTTTCTCCCATGGTCTTGAGCTTCTGCGTATCGTAGGCGGTGAGGCCCAGGAAGATGATGACGCCGATTACGGAGATGGCGAATGCCATGGCCGAGCTCTGCAGGAAGAAGTTGACCACCATGGCGATCACGATACCGATGAGGCCCATGAATAGCAGGCTTCCCCAGCTGGTGAGGTCCTTTTTGGTGACCATGCCGTAAATGGACATGGTTCCGAACATCCCTGCCGTGATGATGAAGGTGGATGCAACGGACTCAGCGGTGTAGGCCAGAAGGATCGGTGTGAGCGTCAGACCGTTGAGCCCTGAGTAGAGCATGAACAGACCTGTGGCCGTACCGGGCGCCATAGTGGAGATGCGTGCGCTGAGGTAGAAAACGATGCCCAATTCGGCAATGAACAGGACGAAGACCATGCTGGACATGCCCACCGCTCCGGTGGCCGGGTCCACTGTGAAAAACATCTGGAGCAGGGTCTGGGACTGGGTCACGGCAAATGCCACGAGCGCTGTGAGGCCGAGGCCGGCGCTCATCCAGCCATACACCCCGCGCATGAAGGCATTGACTACCTCCGGTTTGGCGGCAGAGCGTTGCATGCTGGGATACTGATTCATTGATTTCCTCCGAAAGGTTGTATTCTTACTTCGTCGGGTTGCTTCCCGTCGTGCTCATAAAATAAGCAGCTTTTTATCGACTGGCAAGAGAAACCGGAAATTGCACAACTAATCTGAAATCGGGGTTAAACTACCCGGTTTGCATGATTTTCGGCCTGTTCAATAGGTACGATTGCCATACCTACGGGGGCCAGTGTGATGGCTGCTATCTTCAGGTGCTGCCAGCCCCAGGGGATACCGATGATGGTCACGGCGCAGGCCAAACCAGACAGAATATGACCTATGCAGAGCCACCAGCCTGCAATGACGAACCAGATGACGTTGCCGATGAAGCCGAATCCGCCGGTGCCTATGTCTTTTTTACCGGTCAGCACATCGCGTCGAATGAGGGTGTTGCCAAAAGGAACGAGAGTGAATTTGGCGATGACGAATGCCGAACGCGCCCAGGGAAGGCCGACAATGGATATTGCCATGAGGCAGCCAGCCAGGAACCACCCCAGAGCCATAAATACACCACCCATGACGAACCATATTACATTACCAAGAAATGAAAGCATATTGTCCTGCCTTTATGTTTTGTAAGAGTTCATCCAGTTTGTGACTGATTACTAAAAGAAGGTCAACTGATTGTTTTTTTTATGATGACAATTGACAGGATGGTATACTAATAGTAAACGTATTGTGTGTATTGAGCAACAAATTAGAAACCAGGGCGCAACTATGAATTATGGATTTGAAGCTTTTTTCAAAAGACTCTGTGCTGAAACAGAAATAACCAATCAGTCCCAGTTGGCTCGAGAGCTTGATGTCGGACGGGCTGCGGTGTCGCTTGCCAAGCGAAAGGATTCGGTACCGGCCCGTTGGATTTTGGACTTGTCGGCCAAGTATGGGTTGAACCCCTTGTGGCTCGAAATGGGAAAGGGGTTCCCACGCCCGGAAAGTACCATGCCTGCTGCTGATGATATCTCGGCATATCAGGAGGTTCCAAAGGTTCGGGCCAGACTCTCTGCTGGCGGTGGTTCTTTCGAGACTGAAAGCCAGGTCGAAGGTTACTACTCGTTTCGGTCCGATTGGCTGAATATGCGTGGCAACCCTTCGAACATGGTCCTTATGGAAGTGATTGGTAATTCCATGGAGCCGGAAATCAAGGAAGGTGACATGGTCCTCATCGATGAATCGCGGACAGATGTGCTGTCTGGCGGTATCTATGCCGTGGGTGTTGAGGACACAGTCATGGTCAAGCGCGTGGAACGCTTACCCGGTACACTGGTTTTGCGCAGTGACAATGTGGATTATTCCCCCATTCACCTTTCGGGCGATGAGTTGAACAATGTTCGCGTCATTGGAAAGGTTTTGTGGGCCTCTAGAGAATACAGATAGTTAGCGCATTTGTCTCTTCGATTTACATGTGCCCGGCGGTTTCCCGTCGGGCATTTTTTTATTCACTTGCTCGAAGCTTGTTGTTGGAGTGTCTCTAAATTGATTTCGTTATTTGATATATCTGTTGTTTAATAAAATGGTTATATGCTAAATTCAATAAAATCGCACATTTGCATTGTGTTATGGTTTTTTGTCGGCTTTTTGTCTACATTGTGTAAATAATTAGTTGACAAATTTTTGTTTTTTTGTTTATTAATGGCTCACGTTGATTGGTTGAGAGCAACTCGGTTTTAATAAACAAGGAGAGAGCGTCATGCAGGAACGTTTTTGCAAATGTGGTCATCGGCTGAAGGTTCAATATACCCTCGACGGCTTCATTCCCTGGGAAGCCTTGATACTGAACGACGAGTCCGTGGAGTCACCTGTCAAAGTGTGTCCCCGTTGCGGAACGTATCTTTCCATTCATTTCCTTCGCTAGTCCCGGCAGGGTGGGTGAAGACGTTGATTGAACATCTTCGCCATCTGGTTGCGAAAACACGGTGGTGTCTATGTTCACCATGCTTCGCCAAAGCTGAGCTACTGAGTTGATTTACATATTTAGACGGGGCGCCGACCCATTTCGGCACCCTGTGTCCCCGTCTCCCTGTTAAGCAGGTGGTGTACATTTTCCCCGAATGCACACCACCTGTTTTTTTGTGATGAATAATACGGCAACGGTTCCCGACCCAGACCAGAAATAGGGACGAGTCTCTCTCTACTGTGTATAATGGGATTTATTTTTGAGAAGTAGGGTAGCGCGATGCCTCGTAGCGAGGTGCCAGCAGCAGTATCTGAAATCAGAGCGTTGAATGAAATGTCACGAACGCTGTGGGGACATCGAAAATGAATCGCGACCCACGCAAGGAAATGTCGTTACCGCTTGGTCTGCCCGAGGCAGACGACTTCCGTACGGTTTCGTCCGTTTTGTTTCGCCCTGTACAAGGCCGTGTCTGCCGCAGTGAGTAGCTGGGCTGGTGTGGTCTGACAGGAAGGGATGCACGATGCGACGCCTATGGAGACAGTGACGTTGTACCCGGCATAGCTGTGTGGATGATGAATGTTGCTGCCGTTGATATTCGTGTGGATGGTGTCAGCTACTGCGTGTGCTCCTTCATACCCTGTATGAGGGAGGATCACGGCGAATTCCTCGCCTCCATATCGGGCAGCCATGTCGCCGGGGCGATGGATGGAAGCCATGATCCCTTCGGCTACAGCAACAAGGCAATCATCGCCAAGTACATGGCCAAGGGTGTCATTGTATGCTTTGAAGTGGTCGATATCGATCATCAGCAGGGCCATGGGTGTGTCATGTCGTCCGTTGCGCACCCATTCCTTGACCAGTGCATCATCAAAGCAGCGTCTGTTGGCTATACCGGTCAACCCATCCAGGTTCGACATCTTCTCCAGTTTTCTCGCCAGCGCTTCCAGTTCCCGTTCGCGCATTTTTCGCTTGTCCATCTCTTCGCGCAATTGAAGAACCGAGCGGATGCGGGCGCGTAATTCGATCATGCTGACCGGCTTGACGATGAAGTCGGACGCACCCGCCGCAAAGGAGCGATCAAGGATGCTCTCTTCGTTATGGTTGGTCACGATGACGATGGGAATATCTTCAAATGTCTTGTCTGCCTTGATAGTCAGTGTAGCGGCAATGCCGTCAGTGCCCGGAAGCGAAATGTCCATGAGAATGAGATCGATAGGTTGTCTGCGTTGGGCAGCAGCGTGTAACATCGATATTGCCTGACAATAGTCGCGTGCAACCGAAGTCTTCGGATAACCGGCTTGCTTCAGCAATCCACACATGTGGATTGTCGTGGTTGGGCAATCATCAACGATTAGTATTCTCATGGCAGGGGATACCTAACAAATTAAATCTGAATAATCGAGTGTCATGTAGCGGGTCCAGTATGTTTTTCGCACCCATGTCGATTGCTACTGAATAAACTATTTTTGTCGATATAGACACCAGGAGAAAGAGAAAATCCGAAGCCGGTAGAGGATGATATTATATGTTAATATTTTGCAAAAAAGGTTCAGGCTATGTAACATGATCAGGAATGAGCATGATATCAATGCTTGTAATACAACTGTTCCCGCGAACGGAGGCATAATGAACAGGTCTATATCTTATCTGATTATAATGATTTTTTCTATTCCACTCTTTCTCTCTTCACAACAGGCCCAGGCTTCGAGCGTCAAAGGTGCGGCTGTGACCGTATATAATTCCGGTGATGCCCTGGTTCGTGAAACTCGGTCGGTCAATCTTCCTGCCGGGTTGGCTTCGGTTGTCTTCAAGGATGTTCCCGGTACGCTTGATCCAACTTCTGTTCATGCATCGGCAAAGAACATGGTTATTCGTGATGTGCAGTATAACTACACGCCCATCACACAGAAAAACCTCCTCGATTATTACGTGGGCAAGGAAATAACGGTTGTCATGGCCGATCCAACTGATGCCCAGGGGCGTGTTCGTCGCAAGGCCGTACTGCTTGGTAATGAAGGCCAGCCCATCTTTCAGATCGGTGAAGAGGTCTTTGCCGGAAATTACTATGGTTTCGTGTTCCCGGAGCTTCCCAAAGAACTGCAAGGCAAGCCTATGCTCTCTTTGACCACAGACAGCTCTACCGCCGGTTCCAGAGAAGTGGCGCTCAGCTACCTGATGGGCGGCATTAGCTGGAATGCGGATTATTCGCTGGTGTTGGATACCAATACCAAGGGCAAGCTGGAAGCATGGGCCACCATCGCCAATAACTCCGGCACAGCCTTCAACAATGCTTCGCTCAAGCTGGTGGCCGGAAACGTCAATCGCCAGAACCGATATGGAAACTCCATGCATATGAAGGGTGACATGGTCATGGCGGAATCCATGCCTGCCATGCCGTCGCAGCCTCGACAGGAGCAGTTTGCACAGTTTCATCTGTATGACATCGACTGGCCTGTCCGCCTCCCTGCAAATGGAACCAAGCAGTTGAGCCTTTTTTCTTCTTCCGACGTCACACTGGAAGAAGAACTGGTCAGCCGTTTTCATGTGCGGGCTTCCCAGTGGCGTAAGCCGGTGAGTCAGCAGGTGGAATGGAATCTGAAGCTGATGAACACAAAGAAGAATGGATTGGGTTCGCCCATGCCCGCAGGTCGCGTACGTGTGTTCAAGCAGTCGTCAGATGATTCCCTGCTGTTGGCCGGTGAAGATTCCATAGGACACATTGCCAAGAACGGCAGTGCAACGATCAATATGGGGCGCGCCTTTGATATCGCCATTGAGCGTCGTCAAACCGAATATGAAAAGCTCGGCAAGAACACTTACCGTCTTGGCTGGGCAATCGACGTGACCAATGGCCGTGATACAGCCCAGAAGATTGTCTTGCGGGAATCCTATGACGGCCAGTGGGAAGTGATCACCTCTGAGCAGGGATATGAAAAGACTGATGCAGGGACAATAGAGATTCCAGTGGAACTGCCCCCGGCAAAAGAAAACAAGACCGTTACCGTGAACTACACTGTCCAAGTGACGTACTAGGAGCCGAAGATGGTTGAGATTCCGAATGAGAGACCGAAATCGCTCAAGGATTTCTACGCATTGATGGCAGCATCGCGAACAGTTCGTCATGCTGCAGTGGATGCTATAATGTCCGGTCGCCCCATACCCGAGGTGACCGTTCCAGCCCTGCACAATCTACTGGATGCGTTGGAATCCATCCCTGAAAACGGTGGCAAGCGAACGTTATGGTTGGATGAGGATCGGACCATCGACCTCGAAATAGACTATGAAATCAATGAAACGCGCAAGGATCTCTTTTACCTTGAAGAAGGGGAAGAGACCTTCCTTGATCTGCTCGATGACCTGCATCCCGATTTTGATGAAACGGTCGAGCGAGGCAGGGAGCTGCTGCGAGGTCTGGATTTCAACTGCCTTATCACCGATAGGGATGGCACCATCAACAACTATTGCGCCCGGTACCTGACGTCCATTCAGTCCATCTACAATGCGGTTTTTGTTTCTCGGTTCGCCATGAACAAGACCCAACGCCCCGTGATACTGACTTCGGCTCCGTTGGACGGACTGGTTCGTATCTCCGTCAACCCAGAGAATAAGATGTATTATGCCGCATCCAAGGGACGGGAGTGCCTCGATCTGGAAGGCCGCATTCGTCGCCTGCCCATATCGAAAGATAAACAGTTGGCCATCAATGAACTCAACAAGCGCCTGGAGGTGCTTGTGTCCCTGCCCGAATACGAAAAGTTCTCACTCATCGGTTCGGGTTTGCAGTTCAAATTCGGGCAGTCCACGGTCGCGCGGCAGGATATTGCCAAATCGATTCCCGAAGTGGAGTCCGAGCAGTTCCTGCGGGTCATTGAGCAGATCGTGGATGAAGTGGACCCGGAAAAAGTCAACTTCCGTATCGAAGATACCGGACTTGATGTGGAGATCATCCTGACCATTGAAACATCGGGTGACGGGCTCAAGGATTTCGACAAGGGGGACGGGGTAAAATATCTCAACAGTGAATTGGGACTGGACATGTTTCGTGGCCCGCACCTTATCTGCGGCGATACGAATAGCGATGTCCCGATGCTCGAAGCTGCTTTGGAGGAGACTCCGGACAGCCGTGCAATCTATGTTACAAAGAATGCGGATCTGGCCAAGCGCGTTTCAGGCTTGACCGATAACGCGCTCATTGTGCCTGAACCCGACATGCTGGTCGCTATTCTGGGCACCCTGTAACAGGAAACAAAGTCAATTCTAGCGTCAAGGAGCAATTGTGTCCGAAATTACATTGAAAGGCGTCGTGTTCGATCTCGATGGAGTTATTACCAGAACCGCCAGCGTGCACGCGCAGGCCTGGGAAACGGCATTCAACGAGTTTCTGAAAATGCGTGCGGAAGAATTGAATATTCAGTTCGACCCCTTTGATCGGACCCACGACTACCATAATTACGTGGATGGCAAGCCGCGTTTTGAAGGCGTGCTGAGCTTCCTGAAATCCCGTAATATCAAACTGCCTCCGGGAAATCCGGACGACGAGCCGTGCATGGATTCCATCTGCGGTATCGGTAATCGAAAGAATGAATTGTATCAGGACATTCTGCGATCCGAAGGGCCGGAGGTTTTCAAGACATCGGTCGATTTGATCAATGAATTGAAAAAACAGGGGATACGTGTTGGCGTTGCCACTTCCAGTCGCAATTGCGACCTTGTGCTGCAACTGGCCGGTTTGGAGAATGTTTTTGAGTCACAGGTCGATGGTGTCTACTCGGCTGATAATGATCTGAAAGGTAAACCCGAGCCGGACATTTTCGTTGAAGCTGCCAAAAAACTGGGCCTGAATCCGGGCGAATGCGTGGTTGTGGAAGATGCTATCTCGGGCGTGCAGGCTGGTCGGGCCGGTAATTTCGGCCTGACATTGGGTATCGCCCGCAACGTAGCTGGCGAAATGCTGCTCCGGTTCGGTGCTGATATGGTCGTTTCCGATCTGGGAGAGATCACGGTTGATGATCTGCACGAATGGTTTGATTCCGGCATGGCCAGCGATGACTGGTACCTGACCTATTCCGGCTTTGATCCGGGTGATGAAAAACTGCGTGAGACCCTGACGGCCGTGGGTAACGGCTATCTCGGCACCCGAGGCGCCTATGAGTGCGAACGGGCGTCCTTCAATTTTTATCCGGGTACATACATCTCGGGTATCTTCAACAAAACATCATCCAAGGTGCAGGGGCGCGATATCTGGAATAATGATTTCGTGAACTGCCCCAACTGGCTGCTGGTGGAATTCAAGATAGGAAACGGCGAGTTCATCAGCCCGTTATCCATGGAGATACTCAGTTACAGTCAACGGCTGAACATGCGCGAAGGTGCGTTGGAACGCGACATCGTGGTCAAGGACAAGGTCGGTCGAATTACGCGTATCTCGTCGCGGAGAATGGTCTCCATGGCCGATCCGCACCTGTGCGCTCTGACCTTTGACCTGACCCCACTCAACTATTCGGCAAAGATCACGTTCCGCTCATCCATAGACGGCAACGTCGAGAATGGTGGCGTGGCGAGGTACGCCTCACTCAACAAACACCACCTGTGCCGTGTCTACGGCGGTAAGGCCGAAGACGGAATCTTCCTGCACACAGAAACCACGCATTCGCGCTATCAGATCGTGATGGCGGCAAAGAATGTTCTGCTGGAAGATGGCAGAGTGATGACCCCGCCTCGTGAAGTGTTGCAGGACAAGGCCCAGGTATCGGAGGAATTGCAGTTCTCCGCAGTGGTCAACACGCGATATACTCTGGAAAAATTCGTCTATATCCGTACTTCCCTCGATCGGACTCCCGGCGACCTTAAGGAAATGTGTCTCGACTCATTAAGTCGGGTCCGCACATTCCAGGGTGTTTTCGGTCCTCACGCCAAGGCGTGGAAGGCCATGTGGCAGAAGGCCGACATCCGTGTGACCGGTGACCGCTTCGTGCAACGGGTGCTCCGTCTGCATACGTATCACCTGCTGGTCACAGCCAGCCCGCACAACGTCAATCGTGACGCAGGCATGCCTGCTCGCGGGTTGCACGGCGAGGCGTATCGCGGACATATCTTCTGGGATGAACTGTACATCCTGCCGTTTTTCGATTCAGCTTTCCCCGACATCTCCAAAGCGCTGCTCATGTATCGATACAACCGTCTGGATGCGGCGCGGGAATATGCCAGAGAGCATGGATATACCGGCGCCATGTACCCGTGGCAGACGGCTGACGACGGCGTGGAGGAAACACAGGAGGTCCACTACAACCCCGAGGCAAAGAATTGGGGGCCGGACCTGTCGCGCAATCAGCGCCACGTTTCCATTGCTGTGTTCGTCAACGCATGGCGCTACGTGTCATGGACGGGCGATACCACTTTCCTCAAGGAGTACGGCGCGGAACTGATGCTCGATATTGCCCGGTTCTGGGGCGATATTGCCAAATACAATGAAGAGACCGGTAAATACCATATCTCGGGCGTCATGGGACCGGATGAATTCCATGAAGCCTTACCCGGTAGTGACGAACATGGGATTACGGATAATGCGTACACCAACATCATGGTCGTCTGGCTGCTGGAACGCTCGCTCGAAATCCTCGACGAACTTCCGCAGCGAGTGCGTCAGCAGGTGGTCGAAACCATCGGCCTGACTGACGAAGAGATCGCCAAGTGGAAGGAAATGACCACCAAGATGAATGTGATTATGACCGAGGATGGCATCATCAGCCAGTTTGACGGCTACATGGAGCTCGATGAACTGGATTGGGACAGCTACCGCAAACGGTTCTACTCCATCCACCGCATGGATCGCATCCTCAAGGCGGAAGGCGATTCGCCGGACCATTACAAGGTCGCCAAGCAGGCGGATACACTGATGACATGGTACGTCCTGGAGCCGGAAGAGGTCGCCCGTATCCTGAACCAGTTGGGATACAAGGTGGACGATCCGCTCAAGCTGCTCAAGGATAACTATGACTTCTATGAGCAGCGGACCAGTCACGGCTCGACCCTTTCCAAGGTGGTGCACGCGGTTATCTCCAAGTATATCTATTCCACCGAAGTCTCATGGGACTGGTTCATGGAAGCCATGCACTCGGATATTTTCGATACGCAGGGCGGAACAACCATCGAAGGTATCCATACCGGCGTCATGGCCGGAACCCTGGAAGTGCTCAAGCAGGATTTTGCAGGGTTGAATCTCTCTTCAAGTCCAATGAAGATCGACCCGGAGATTCCACCTCACTGGGGTGAGATGCGGTTCAGCTTTACCTGGCGCAAAATCTGGTTTGATGTGAACGTTACCCATAATTCCGTTAAAATGACGGCGTACCACAAGGGCGACAAGGTCGTCCCTGTCCAGATACTGGGCAAAGACTATGATCTCAAGCCGGGCATGACTATCGAGGCAAAGCGCGAACAGTAAATTGTAGTCTGAACGCCATAGAAACCACGAAAAAGGGAGCGATCTGTCGCTCCCTTTTTTTATTGCCGTTGTCTCGGGCGATACTACTATGGACATGCCGCCAGTGATTATCCGATTTCCCGGTTGCGTATGCGCACTCCATTCAAGCGTCCCTCAATATACTGGCTCAGTGCAGAGACCGCTCTGTCCGAAGAGCGGAAGACCGGAATGCCTGCGGCAATAAGCTGGCGAATCAGAGGCTCGTAGAGCAACCCCGCATCCACGGTACAGACAATAGGGGTGGTCGTTTCGCCAGCCAGCTCTGCAAGCATGGGAACAATGGCCGCTTCTTCGGTGTCCCTCAGAGTCGCACCAAGGGATGGCGACATGGGGACCAGACCGATGACCACCGCGTCTACACCCGGATCGTTGCACAAAGCCCGGGCCGCTTCAACATGGGTCTCATCATCGGCGGCAGGGGTTACGTCCAGCGGATTCCTTGCAGTCACCAGACTGTCCAGTCGCTTCTCCCTGAACAACTGTTCGAGCCGTTCAAGGGTTTCCTCCCCGATGGGAGCGAGTTGCATGGCAAAGTCGTCGGATTCGATGGAATCCGCCATTCCCACAGCCTCGAATCCTGCGGCGGAAAGAGCTGCCAACCGGTTGCCCTTGATATCTTTGCCGTTGAGGCGCTGGGCGAGGACAACCAGATTCTGGAATTCCGTGAAGCTGCGCGCAACGATGGCCCCGGCCTGTCGCACGCAGGATTCACAGACCATGTAGTCCCCGGCCAGCGATGCGGTGTGGCCTGCGGTGGCATCCTTGCCTTCCTGGGTGCGGCCTGCCTTGTAAAAAATGACGTCCTTGCCGGAGAGCACGGCTTCCCGCACCGCTTTGCAAAAGGCCAACCCATCGAGGTCCTTGAATCCTTCGGCGTAGATGGCGATGACATCCACATCGTCGGCATCCTTGAAGAACGTTGCCATGTCACCAAGGGTGAGATCGTTCTGATTCCCCATGGAGATCATGTAGGCTGGTTCGATCTCCGGGCTTTGGGCCAGTCGGGTGAGCATGAACGCGCCGGACTGCGATACCAGAGCTGTGCGTTGATACGGTTTGCCGTGGGATTTGGGAAACTTGTTTTCCGGTATGAACCATGTGTCGTAGCGTCCGGGGTGGGAAACCACGCCCATGCTGTTGCCACCAAGGAAAACAGGGCCGGTACCCCGCTTGTGAGCAGCATCCACCTTGGCAGCAATGACTTCGGCCCGCTCGCGGCTCTCTTCGGTTTCGCCCATGCCGCCGGGAATGAGCATGACACTGTTCACCTTGTCCGAGGCAAGCACTACGTCGATCAACTCTGGTACCTGCTGGGCGGCAACTGCCACTACCAGTAAATCCAGATCATCTGTCAAAGCATCAAGATCAGGAATGCAGCGCACCCCGTCCACGTCATCGGCTCCCGGCTTGATGACCACGACATTGTCCTTGTCGAAACCGGCATCAAGCACATTCTTGAGAATGATCCGCCCGAAGTTCATGCGGGTGGTCGAAACGCCGACGATTCCGATGGATTGGGGCGTGGTGATGGAGGCGATCTTGTGAACAGGCCGTGGAACCGGTGTCGATTCGGGCAGGGAGAATTTGCACAGCCCGTCCAGCGGCACCATCAGGTAGTCCGTGAAGGCAAAGGGGTTGATCTCCAATTCCTGCAAGACGAATGGCGCGTCAGGATTCTGGTTCGAGAAATGACGACCGACTTCGATGAAGGCGCTGAAACATTCGATGATCTGCTCATCGGTGACGATACGGCGCTGGCCTCGTGTCAGTCCGGCCAGTTTTTTGTAGGAGATGGTTTTCTTGAACAGCTCGAAAAACTGAGGGCCATCGATCATTTCCACAGACGCCGCCACAATAGCCTGTCCTTTGCGAAAGCGCTCGGCATACAACTCGGTATCCGTGCCTCCCAGTCCTGCGCTGAGGATAGTGCCGAACTCCCGGGTATGGCGCAGGCCGACGATCAGTTCGTTGCCGAAGGCTTCAGAGTCGGGTGGCATGAATTGAACCAGCAGTACGCCCTTGATGTCGTCGCTGATGGCCGAGACCAGTGTCTCGCCAGTCAGTCCTCGGTAAGGTTCGGGTACGGTTTCCGGGTGACGCTCCATAAGCAGGGCCGCCTGCTCCGGTACTTCATAGACCATGCGTCGGACAGCGGAGCGGACCTTGTTCGGGTCTTTGTCCACAATCCGCACGCCGCCCACTTCGGTTTTGTGCAGTATGGTGGGCGATACAATTTTGAGAACCGCCTTGTCGCCGGGTAGCGACAGGATGTCTTCATCGGGAATATGGTCGGTTCTCGGCAGCAGAAAACTGCGGGGCGGTGTCTCGGAACCGAGGTTGGCCAGAAAGTCATAGACCTCTGATTCATATAGGAAAAACCGACCTTCCGCGTGCGCCTGTTGCAGGCAGTTGGTCAGTGCGTCGAAGTTGATATGTGTACGTGGCTGCATTGATTATTCCTTGGGATTGGTGGCGTTCTACCCTTTGTAGCGTAGGGTTGTATGGTCTATCAAGTGGTGATGGATCGGGGGGTATGGCGGAAAAGTTGCTTGCATCCTGCCACGAAGGACGGTACTAACCACCGCGCCGGGGATTGCCCCGGCAATGCATTTTCCAGGAGCACCCATGTCACTTAGTATAGGAATCGTCGGATTGCCCAACGTCGGCAAGTCCACCTTGTTCAACGCATTGACCAAGGCCCAGAACGCCGAAAGCGCCAACTATGCTTTCTGCACCATCGAACCCAATAAGGCCGTTGTGCCGGTCCCGGACCCGCGCATCGATGTGCTGGCCGAACTGGTCAAGCCCCAGCGTGTTCAGTATTCCACGGTGGATTTTGTGGATATCGCCGGACTGGTCGCTGGAGCCAGCAAGGGCGAGGGACTGGGTAACAAGTTCCTCGGCAACATTCGCGAAACGCAGGCCATTCTGCATGTCGTCCGTTGTTTCGACAACGACGATGTCATCCACGTGTCCAACTCCGTGGACCCGATCCGCGATATCGACGTCATCGAGACCGAGTTGATCCTGGCTGATGTACAGGTGCTGGAGAATCGTCTGGAGCGTATGGAAAAGATGCTCAAGGGCGACAAAACCCTGGCCCCGAAGATCGAGGCAGCCAAGGCGCTTGTCGAGCACATGAACGAAGGCCAGCCTGCATCGACCTTTGGCAAGGAGATGAAAGGACTGGACGAACTGCTCGCTGAACTGCGTCTGATCACGGCCAAGAACGTCATCTATTGTGCCAATGTGGATGACGAAGGAGTCATGGAAGACAACGAGTACGTGAAGTTGGTTCGCGCCCTTGCAGAAGAGCGTGGTGCCGAGTTCGTCAAGATTTCCGCCAAGATGGAAGAAGAACTGCTCGGCCTCGACGATGAAGAGGCGCAGGAATTTCTCGATTCCTTCGGCATTGAAGAGTCCGGCCTGCATCAGATCATCCGTACCGGATTCAAATCCCTTGGGCTTATCAGCTATTTCACGGCTGGAGTGAAAGAGGTTCGCGCATGGACCATTCATGACGGCGACAAGGCTCCGCAGGCAGCCGGTGTCATCCACACCGATTTCGAGCGCGGCTTCATTCGCGCCGAGGTTGTCGGTTACGATCAGTACGTGGAGCACGGCTCCGAATCCAAGTGCCGCACCGCTGGTGTGCTTCGGGTGGAAGGAAAGGAATACGTCATGAAAGATGGCGACGTCGTTCACTTTCTGTTCAACGTCTAGTCTATTCGGTCTTTCGCGGTTCGACCGCAACAGAATATATGCGATGCATCATCGGTTTATCCGGTGATGTATCGTTTTTTTGTGCGATCGTAGCAGAAGGGCTAAATCAGGCGGCCGGTTCCACCTTGTCCTGTGTCAGAGGTTCTTCGATGGTGGGCTTTCCGGCGATATACACCTGAGCGATGGGGATATCGGCAATGGTCTCGGGCGCTACTGCAGTGGGGTCTGCTGCCAACACCACCAGATCAGCAACTTTGCCGACCTCGATGCTGCCCCGCTCGGTTTCGTCAAAGCCGCTGTACGCTGCATCGCTGGTGAACATGCGCAGTGCCTCGGTCACTGTGAGCGCCTGCTCAGGCACTGGATGAAGCACCGCAGACTGGACGCCTTTGAGCGGGCTGTACGGAGTAATGGGCCCATCGGAACCGCCACACATGACTATGCCCTTATCGAGCATGGTCCGATACGGCTGAATCCGCTGCATGCGTTCCGGCCCGAACCACCGAATATAGTCGTCCCAGACCACGAGGTACGGCAGAAAGGAAGGTTGCATGGAGGCGATAATGCCTGCGGCTGCCATCCTGTTCATTTGATCCTCGGTGGGAATTTCGCAGTGCTCGATGCGATGCCGGTGGTTGTCGCGGGGATGGGCGGCAATGGCCCGCTCCATGGCCGTCAGTACCTGCTCGACCGCGCCGTCCATCTCGCAGTGAATGGCAACCTGCAAGCCTGCCCGGTGGGAGTGGAGGATGAAGTCATCCATCTGCTCCTGTGTGAAATTCAGTGATCCATAATTGTCTGGATCATGGGAATACGGCTCTAATACCGCAGCAGTTTGAGCGCTCATGGCTCCATCGGCGCAGATGCATCCGCCAATGCGCGGCAGGCCGAGTTCCACTGTCTCCTCGATGTCCATGACCTGATTCCAGACAATGGTATGAACCGGAAAACGACTCTGGTTTGCTACCACGACCCGTGTGCCGCCCGGGCCGAATTCCCCACCCTCCAGACAGTGCATGGAGGTGATGCCCTGCTTGAGTGCGGCGTGACAGGCCGCTTCGTATCCGGCCAATCGTACCCGCTCGGGGGTCAGGTTATTGACCATGGGAAAGACGTGGCTGAGTGCTCCGGGATCGCGCACAACACCCGTGGGACCGTTTGGTCCGATATCCATGCCGGGTAAGTTCGGTGGCAGGTTGAGCAGATCAAGGGCAAGGCTGTTGAGCATGCATAAATGCCATGAAGCGTGGACGAGCATGACCGGCCGATCCGGGCTGGCTGCATCCAGTTCTTCCTTGAGCGGAACCCGCGCCTCACGCAGGTTGAGTTCATTCATAGAATATCCGAGCACCCACGCATCGGCGGCAGTGGTGCTCGCACGCTGGCTTACCCTGTCGTAAACGGTCTCCAGACAATCCGCATCACGCAGATCGATGCCGTTGAGCACCTGACCGGTCAGCCCGAGGTGCTGGTGGGTATCGATGAAGCCGGGCAGGATGGTTTGGCCCTGCATGTCGTAGGCAGGCCAGCCCGCATGGATGAGGTGGGCGAGATCGGCATGGGAACCAAGCGCAGCGATGCGACCGTTATCCACGGCCACGCAATCGTAGCGCGTTTCGTTGGCGTCCATGGAGATGATAACCGCATTGGTCAGAATGAATCGTTCGTGCATGAGCGTGTCCTTTGAGAATAAGCGATATCCTGCACCGCACCTCATGCCTTGTCCAGATGGAATGCATGCCTTGCCTCCATCTTTCTTGCATCAATGGGGTTGGAGCATCCAATCCGTGTTGGCAAGACACAAAAAAGCCCGCCTCATAGATGAAGCGGGCTTTGGTCTGATCATGTGATTTGTCTAGTCGTCGAAGTCGCCTTCGGGACCCTTGTCGGTGTCGATCTCGGCAGCAAGAGACTTGATCTTTTCCTCGGTCCATTCGTTGGGATCTTCAAACTGTTCAACCTTGGCGCCCAGGTCGTAGGAACCGGCCTTGAGGATCAGGTCGCAGGCGATGTCTGCGGTGTCCTTGGCATTGAAGACGTCGACGAGCAGGTGGTGGACAAAGCCATCAACGGCATCGACCATACGCTCGCGCACGGCTTCGGACTGTCCCTGCCAACGACGTTCAAAGGGCAGGTTGAGCTTCTTGTAGTTGCCGCCGGAGATGCCGTTGGCGTCGGCGTATTCGACCATCTCGTTCCAGAGTGCGTCTTCGAGACCTTCGCCGGTGACTTTGTCGAACCGACCGTCCTCGGTCATGATGGCGTTGCCGAAGTCATTGACTTTGACTCCCCAGCCGATCATCTGCAGGGCAGTGGCCACGTTGGCCTTGGTGGTTCTGGTCTTGGCGGCGATTTCTCTCAGGCGGCTGGAGTCGTTACCGGAAGTGCCGTGCTGTGCGCCGGAAGTTCCGTACGGCTCAAGGGCCTTGTGGATGTCGGCGGTGATGTCCACCTGGATGCCTTCGCCGGAAGCCTCGATGCCGTGAGTGGTGCCGTTGTTCAGGGCGATCCAGTCAGGACACAGGCCGTGGGCATTCAGGCCCTGGCAAAGAAATTTAGCTTCAACAGGCGTGGAGAGACCGAACTCACCCTTGATTTCACCGATCTCGGTTTCGTAGCCGGCCCAACCCGGGATGGCAGAGGAAACTTCGATGTTGGCGAGGAGGTTGAGGTCGTCGGTCATGTGGGATGCATCGATGGCAATGGAGGTTACGCCAGTGTCGAAAAGGGAGGGGATTTCGGCTTTGGCAACCGGAACGTCTTCCCATTTCTTCATGAAGTAATGGTCAGCGTGCACGGCCACCGGAATGGTGATGCCGAGCTTGTTGCATGCGTAATCAACACGACGAGCTATGTTCCACAGGGTGGTGGGGCAGTAGGTGGATTCGCTTCGTGCAATCTCGATGATGATGGCTGCATTGGCACGTTGCGCAGCTTTCAGGGCACCCTCGATAATGAACATGTTGCGCCCGTTGGCAGCGATTGTCATGGCCTGGCCCTTTTCGAGCATTGCGCGGTCAATGACCTTGCCGCTGACGATCAACGCCTGTGAATTGGGGAAATTCTGGACGACATTCGGCGGACGGCCTACAGCGAGTGCTTTTTTGAACGTATCTTGGGACATGCCCTTCCTCCTTAAAAGAAAAAAAATGTGCGATTGTGAAGCGTCGAAGCGCAAACACCAATTAAAACCAATTGTACTGAAAAGTCAAAATACAACGTGGAGATTTTGTCAAAAAACACATGAAATCCCCTCCCCGGTGTCGCTTGAGACCCGGAGAGGGGGGCGCTTTGATTTCTCGCAGGGCTGCTACATTGTTGCAGCCTGGCGACGTACACGCTTTGAGGCCTTTCTGTGCTGCCTCGGTTCGGGTGTTTCAACACCCTCCAGCGGTATCAGCGTGTAGCCGAGTTCTCGGGCCATGAACTCAAGAATGGAGACATTGCGTGTCACCTTGCAGATCTTGAACATGGTCTCTGCGCCCAGCTTTGCATGGTTGTCGAACGGGTTCAATTCACGAAGCAGTGTCGAATACGGCTTCTTGATTTCCCTGCATACCTGTTTCGCAGGCACGCGGCCTTCCAAAACGATGTCTTGCATCTTTTTGGTCAGATTCTTCTCAAACATGCTTTACCCCCCACATGTTTAAAGTTGCTGCCTAGTCACAAAGTTAGCCTAATTTTCAGTTTTGCGTCAACGGCTATCGGAAAAAGAATAGCCCTTTTCCCCTTTGCCACCGTGTTTTAAACGTCGATCGGTAGTTATGTTGACCAGTTGGCTGATATAGGGATGATGTATAAAAATTACAAAAAAACTTCGCCTGAACGAGAAGTCCAGGCGAAGTTGCAAGATTGTGACGTAAAAACCGGTTTTATGGAGCAGGGAACGACTGGAGATAATGGGCAAGCAGTGAGGTCATGGTGTCGATGGAAGCTGAAAGACGGTGGTCGTCGGGAAGAGCGTGCAATGCCGCACGATGGAGTTTGGCAAAACGAATGGAGTTGTCCACTGGCACGACATCATCCTGCCAGCCGTGGATCACGGTGATGGATTCAGGGAGTCCCGAGAATACATGAACGTCATAGCCTTTGAGGTAAAAGGCGGGAGCGAGGAGAAACAGCCCGTCAACCTGGACCTGCTTGGCAACGGCAGTCGCTACGTAGCCGCCCATGCTGGAGCCGAGCAGGACAGTCGGACCTTTGGCATCGGAAAGGATGTCTGCCAGACGTTGGACGCGGTCGTCGGGATTTTCCAGGTCGCTGAAGTCCGGTGCTTCAAGCGTGTATCCCATAGATTTTGCGGTTTCAGCAAAGGCAGTGCTTTTGGCTCCCCATGGTTCACTCAATGAACCATGGCACCAGATCAGGCGAGTAGGCGTACTTGTCATGCGAGGCTCCCTTGGTCTTGCTGTGTTAGTGAATTATTGTAGCTTGCTAATCCTTTTCACGTAATCGTCGAGTCGGGACAGGGTGTGCTCCATGGCTTCGCTGGATGCTTCGTCACGAATGTCCTTCATGAGTTGCCCACCTATGTCGATAATCTTCTGAAGCGGAATGCTGTGGCCTCGGTCGATGATGTCTTCACCAAGGGCCTTGAGTGAACTGATATCGTTTCGCTCCAGGGCAAAACGGGAAGCGTCAAGCGTCCGTTGTAATTCGTTCAGGTCATCAACCGTCGGTCGGGGCGCACTTGTATCCGGGGCGGTCACGGATATCAGCATGTCGAACAGCGCGCTCTTTTTTACCGGTTTGGCCAGATAGCCGTCAGCGCCGGCATCCATGCATTTTTGTGCATCCTCAGCCATTGCATATGCGGTCATGGCAATAATCGGAGTGGGCGGACGTTTTTGTTCCTTTTCCCATTCCCGGATCGTCCGGATGGCTTCATAGCCGTCCATGGTGGGCATTTGGATATCCATGAGTACGCAGTCGTACTCTGCTTCCATGAAATCTTCGACTCCGGCTTTGCCGTTTGTCTTTACCGTGAGTGTGCAGGGCGTATTGCGCAGATAGGTCTGAATGACGAAGGCATTGTAACTGGAGTCTTCGACCATCAGGATGTTCAGTTCAGGTGGTACGTTGATAGCGACTTCCTGCGCTGGTGACGGAACAGAAGGAACAGCATCGAGCTGGTCCCGTTCCAGGCTGATGGTGAAATTGAATGTGCACCCTTTACCCAGCTCGCTTTCGACCCAAATACGCCCGTCCATCAGTTGAACAAGCTGTTTGCTGATGGCGAGTCCGAGTCCGGTTCCACCGAATTCGCGGGTTGTGGACCCGTCGGCCTGCGTGAATGCATCGAATATGGAGTCCAGTTTGTTCGTGGGGATTCCCGGGCCGGTGTCGCTCACCGAAAAGAGCAGTGTCATGCGATTTGACTGTTCTTCGACTCGTTCAACCGTGAACTTGATATCCCCTTCCTGAGTGAACTTGGCCGCATTGCCCAGCAGGTTTATCATGATCTGCTGGAGTCGCTCCGGGTCGCCAATGTATCGGTCTGGCAAGGTCGCATTGACCGTGCAGGAGAAGTTGATGGGCTTTTCATTGAGTTTGGCATCGATGATCGTGCAGGTCTTGTCCACGACTTCGCTGAGGCTGAAACCGCGGTTTTCCAGAGAGAGGTGGCCGGCTTCGATCTTGGAAAGGTCGAGGATATCGTTGAGGATGATGAGCAGGTTCTCTCCGGCATTTCGGAAGACCTGAACATACTGAGCCTGATCCTTGTCCAGTTTGGTGTCTGCCAGCACATCGGCCATCCCGAGAATGGCGTTCATGGGTGTGCGGATTTCATGGCTCATGCTGGCAAGAAAACTGCTTTTGGCCAGGTTTGCCACTTCCGCATACCGTTTGGCGTTCTGGACATCGATCAATGCCTGATTCAGTGATTCGTTCTTCTGCTTGAGTTCCAGGGTACGGTCCCGGACAGTCTGCTCAAGGGCATTCTTGTGCTCTTCAAGTCGAGTCTTGGAAAGCTGAAGGTCATCCACGAGGTGTTTGAGGGAGTCGCGCATATCGTCGATGGCGCGGGCCAGAGAACCAAGTTCCCCCTTGAGGTCTGTTTCGATTGGCGCGTCGAGATCGCCTTCGGCAATGGTGATGGTTGCTTCTTCAAGTCGCTTCAACGGATCAAAGAGGTGCTTGCGCGAACAGGATATGATCATCCGTGAAAGCAGAAAAATCATGATGGCACTCAGACCAAGGGTGATCCCTGCATAGACCATCATATCGTGGTGAATTTTATCAAGGGAGATGGCGATATTGAAGGTGCCGATCCAGTCGTCGAACTTGCGAATTTCTACGGATCGCGTTTTGAAGCCGCTATTGTTTTTGAAGAACGCGAAGGAGTTCCCTGTATAGGGCGCCTTGGTCTGCGACGCCATGGTTTCGCGGCCGGTGATGACCTGGGCGAAGACCACCATGGAATCCTGGTGCAAAGCATGGATAAAGTCCCTTGCGGCCGTGTGATCCACCTGCCAGACGGCTGAACTCAGCGTGGATTCGGCCAGAGTGGCTAGGCTGTCAATTCGCTCGTCCACCTGCTGGAGGGTCCGAAGGGTATTGAGGCCTACAATAATGAAGGAGAAAAGGACGACGCCCACTGTAACCATCAGTGTTTGAGACAGGGCCGCCTTGCGACATAGGGGGCCTGGTGGAGTCGTTTTCCTTGTGTTGCTGCTCATGTTTTCCGCGGGTATAGGGTTCAAAATACCCCTATTCAATATGTTTTTCAGAAAAAATGCGCAAGGATGGCGGGATTATTTTTGGTAAGTTTCGGATATTCATGCCTTGTTGACTTCTGCGAGGGGCGTTCTTGTCAATGTCCAAAGCAATGTCGGCCTTGGCTGTTGTATGAACTGTAGTATGATGAGTGGTAGTGTGAAGGCAAAAAAAGGCTGATCCGAAGATCAGCCTGAGGAGTGTTGCCTTGGTTGCGATGATTTATGCGTGTCCATTATCCAGTGAATAGCCCATTTCGGTTGCCATGAACTGCAGGGGTCTGATGTCGGAAGTGACCTTCATGATTTCGAGCAGTGTCTCGGCTCCGAGCTTTGCGCTGGCGTCGAACGGGTTGATTTCGCGCATCAGGGTCGAATAGGGCTTGTTAATCCTTTGAGCCACGACCTTTGCCTGGATGCCGCTGTCGAGAATGCAGTCCTGAACTACCTTGGTTACGTTGCGATCAAACATGTCCCCTCCACAGTGTAAATTGGGTTGGCGGTTGAAATATGTTTTGTATAAAGCAATCTGTGTGCCAAAGCGTCTTTATTCTGATTATTATCAAGAATATAAGGGGTTATAAAAAGTCTAACAAATTGACAATAACATATAGGGGGAGGGGGTAGTGTCGCATGCAACGTCGCATTGCGACATGTGCGACAATTATGTCGCAATGCGACGCTTTGTGCGACAGTATGGTTATGCGTGAGTTTTTATTGCCCAATAGAAAAGGGAGTCGCTGTTGCGACTCCCTTTCGAGGTCCCGGCATGCCGGGTTCCGAACCAGGATTTCAGGCTATCAGGTGTGGGTTGCGGTCCATTCCTTTTTGTGCCGTCGGAGGTGTTCAGGTTCGGCCTAAGAGTTCGAGTTTCCTGTCCAGTCCTGTGACCAGGACTTCCAGGACTCAAGGTACTGGTGCCAGCACTGGCGTCCGATGATGATATCCATAATTTTGGTGATATTAATATTGGAAAACATGTCGCTCTCCTATCTCGCTTCTTTTTAAAATCAGGTTTGCAAAAAACAAATCCTCTGTTTCGGCGGACTTTGTATCAACAGCCGTCCTTGCCAGGGCTGTTCTTGAGGCTGCGTGTCACGTGGTTGATGGTCTCCTCAAATATCCCATCTGATTCGTAGGGAGTGAGGAGCGTGGTGCGAACGCTACCGACGATATTTCCGTAGATGATCAACGCTGTTTTCTCCTGGGGGAGATCGCGGATCGATCCGTCGGCAATGCCCATGGACACGCACCGTTTCAGCTCATCAATGAAGAAGCTGAACTTCTCTGCCACCATGGCGGCGTCAACGCCTGGTTCCATGTGGCTGAACGGAGAGCAGCGGAGTAATACGGGAAACCGTGTCCGGTGCTCTTCGGTAAATTCAAAGTAGGCGGTCATGTATTTCTGTATGCCATCAAGCCCTGAGGTGACTTCCTTTGTGGAGTCATGCAACCGGGCGATAAGCCTGTCCGCCATGTCAAAACCCGCGGCGATAAACAACTCGTGTTTGCTGCCGAAATAGTGGGAGACCAGTCCAAAAGATACTTCTGCCCGACTCGCCACATCCTTAACAGTGGCTGCAGTGAATCCAAGTTGCCCGAAGGCCTCCTGGGCCGCTCTCAGTATCGCTTCTTTCTTTGTCATCGCCATCGGCCGTCCTTTCTACGGCGAGTTCGATTGATCATGCAATCAATCTGTCTTCTTTTTAGATTGATCATACAATCAATGTCAAGCCGTTTTCGGAAATTTTTTGTTCAGTTTATAACGTTGAAACTGTAATTGCCTATAATAATTGAACATGGCGACACTTCGTCCACAAGGGAAAAGTGTCGCCATGTCATGTAAAACCAGTGCTATTTCATGTTCTTTTGAATCTTGGCCCAGCTGTCACGCAGGGTTGCAGTGCGGTTGAAGACGAGCTTCTCACCGGGTTTGTGGTCCTTGTTATCAGCACAGTAATAGCCCGTGCGCTCGAACTGGAAGTTGGTTCCGGGCTTCATGGCAGCCAGTGACGGCTCCACCCAGCACTCGGAAAGCACTTCAAGGGAGTCGGGATCCACGTAATCCACGAAGGTCTTGCCTTCTTCGGGCGCATTGGGATTTTCACAGGAAAACAGGTTCGAGTAGTTGCGCACCTCGGCCTTGAGGCCCTTGGTGGCGGATACCCAGTGCAGGGTTCCCTTGACCTTGCGACCTCCTTCGAGCCAGCCACCGCGGGTTTCGGGATCGTACGTAGCGCGAATCAGGGTCACATTGCCCTGCTCGTCGGTCTCGTAGCCGGTGCATTTCACATAATAGGCGGCACGCAGGCGCACTTCACGGTCCGGTCCCATGCGGAAAAACTTCTTGGGCGGATCAATCATGAAGTCGGCCCGTTCGATCCACAATTCGCGGGTGAACGGAACAATGCGCTTGCCGTATGATTCATATTCGGGGTGCAGGGGGACTTCAAATTCATCCACCTGATCCTCGGGGTAGTTCTCGATGACCAGTTTGACCGGATCGACAACGCCCATGTAGCGGGCAGCGCGGTCGTTAAGGTCCTGTCGTACACAGTGTTCGAGCAGGGCGTAATCGACCATGGAGTCCGCTTTTGCCACGCCGATGCGCTCGCAGAAATCACGGATGGATTCCGGGGTGTAGCCTCTGCGGCGGAAGCCGGAAATGGTCGGCATGCGCGGATCGTCCCAGCCCGAGACATGTCCTTCCTGCACCAACTGGATGAGTTTGCGCTTGGAGAGAACCGTGCCGGAGATGTTCAGCCGTGCGAACTCGTACTGGTATGGACGCTCATTAAAGCCGGGCAGAGCTGCCAACTCATTATATATTGCTTCATGCTCGCCAAAAAGCTCGGTCTGCTTGAGACCTTCCATCAGGGTGTCCACGCACCAGTCATAGATGGGCCGGTTGTTCTCGAACTCCAGCGTACAGATGGAGTGGGTGATGCCTTCGATGGCATCGGAAAGCCCGTGGGTGAAATCGTACATGGGGTAAATGCACCATGCGTCGCCGGTACGGTGGTGATCGGCGTGCTTGATGCGATAGAGAGCAGGGTCGCGCAGCATGACATTGGGTGCTGCCATGTCGATCTTGCCGCGAAGGATGCATTCGCCGTCTTTCATCTCGCCAGCACGCATGCGACGGAACAGGTCGAGGTTCTCCTCGGGTGTACGATCGCGGTACGGGGAGTTGACGCCCGGCTCCTTGAGGGTTCCACGGTTTTCGCGAATCTCTTCAGGGGACTGGTGGTCGACGTACGCCTTGCCCATTTTGATGAACAGTTCGGCAATGTAGTACAACTTCTCGAAGTAGTCGGAAGCAAAAGGATTGGCATCCCATGTGTAACCGAGCCACTCGACGTCCTTGCGGATGGAATCCACGTATTCCACATCTTCCTTGACTGGGTTGGTGTCGTCGAATCGGAGGTTGCACCTGCCATTGTAATCCTGGGCAATCCCGAAGTTCAAACAGATGGACTTGGCGTGACCGATATGCAGGTACCCGTTGGGCTCGGGCGGGAACCGAGTGTGTACCCGTTTGCCGTATTTGCCGGTCTCGTTGTCCTTGTCGATGATGGTTCGGATGAAATCTTTACCTTTTTCAGGTGTTTCTGGCGTTTTGCTCATCTTCTGTTCCTTACTGTGTATTGAATTCCCCTTGCAGGGTTCATAGCTGTTTGGGTGTGGGCGGACAATGATATCCGCGCCCCGGAATGGATACGGTAAAACGGATGTTGGGTCAACGAATCAACCCTGGTCGGGCGGCTGTTCATGGCCGAGGGCTGCGCAAAGGAGCAAAAAGGTGGTCATGAACAGGGGGTTGGTGGTAGGGTCGGGTAAAACAATCAATGCTGTTGGGAGATGCTCATGAACCTCGATGCCGGACTGCCTCACACTGACGAAGACTACGCCGCCTTTGTACAAGGCAATGCCCACACCTACCTGCCCAAGTTTCACAGCTACGGCGCCACGCCTTCGGGTTTTCATGCCGGATGGAACTGGGCCGCGTTCTTCTTTTCCTTCTGGTGGTTCCTGTATCGAAAGATGTACATGTGGGCCGCCATCGCCTTTGTTACCCTCTGGTTGCCCTATTTCAATTTGCTGGTGATCATCGGCTGGGCCATTGCCGCCAATTACCTCTACTTCAAGCATACCAATGAGAAGATTAGCGAGCTCAAGTCATATCACGGCCAGAATTACGTAAATTATCTTCGGAGTTTTGGCGGGGTGAATAGTTGGGTGCCGTGGGTGGCACTTCTCGTCTGCGGCGGGATGCTTCTGCTCCTGCTTTTGGGGATATTCGGCTTTGCGCTTCTTGCTTCTGCATGATCTGGCTATGCGAACAGTTCTCCAGATACCTGATTGTTGGAAAAGAGTGACCGACAGTCATTTTTCTCATGCCCCCATTGACCCAACCTGAGTGGTCCCGTATTGTCAGGCATTTACCTTTGCGCTTTGGGGAAGAGTATGACCAACGGGAATTTTGCTTTTGGCACAGTGGAAGTCAGCATCGATTACGATGCCATTACGCATCTGTTTGAGCGGGCCCATGAAGAAGGGCGAGACACCCTGTTTGAGTATGAGGTGTATGAGCTGCTTCGGGAATCGGGCGCAGAAACTCCACCCGGAACCGTACTGCTGCCGCGAGGTGGCAAGCCGTCCGATGAGGCACTGAGCGGCCTGCCCGGGCCAAAAGTTGTCTTGAAAATAGTCTCCCCCAATATCATCCACAAGACCGAAGTCGGTGGCGTGCGCGTGGTGGAAAACGCGCCGGATAAAATCCGGTCTGCGTGGCGACGCATGCTGTATGAAGTGCCGGAGGCATTTGCTGCGCTCCTCGAAAAAACGCCCGACCTCGCTCCCGTTGAGTACGCCGGATTGACCGGGGAAGCGCTGATCGCTGCCATCTCCCGCGATATCCGTGGTGTGCTGCTTGTTCAGTTCATGGAAACCGATTCCCAGGCATTTGGTAATGAGTTGATCGTGGGCATTCGCCGGACCCGGGAGTTCGGCATGGTACTCGGCGCAGGGCTGGGCGGAACAGATACCGAGTTGTACGCAGAGCGATTCCGCAAAGGACAGGCTGTGGTTGCCGCGTCTGCTGCGCTGACCGATGGCGAGACTTTTTTCGAGTTGTTTCGCAAGACCCTTTCATACAAAAAACTGGCTGGGCTGACTCGCGGCCAACGACGTATTGTTTCCGACGAGCAGCTTATCGAGTGCTTCTCGTCGTTCATCGATATGGCCAACTACTATTCTCCTGACAATCCCGATGCACCATTTGTCATTGAAGAGTTGGAAATCAATCCTTTCGCTTATTCGGATTACCTGATGGTCCCGCTGGACGGCATGTGTCGCTTCTCCCTGCCCGAGCAACTCCCTGCATCGCGCCCCGTGGAAAAGATCGATGCACTGCTGCACCCCAAGCGTATCGGTATCATCGGCGTGTCTGGCAGTCGCATGAATTTTGGGCGCATCATCCTCAATAACGTCATGCAGGCCGGGTTCAACAAGGATGACATGGTTGTCATCCGACCTGGCGGTGGCGAGATCGACGGCGTTCGCTGTGTTGAGTCCCTTGCCGCATTGGGGCAGCCCCTCGATTTGTTTGTGGTGGCCGTGGGGTCGGCCCAGGTGCCGGGACTGGTGGAAGAGGTGCTGGAGCTTGATTGTGCACAATCCGTCATGATCATTCCCGGCGGCATGGGTGAAACCGAGGAAAGTCGGGCGCGAGCGCAGGAGGTCATCGACAAGATCGTGGCGTCCCATGCCACGGGTGTCGGGCCGGTCTTCCTGGGCGGCAATTGTATGGGAGTGGTTTCTCGGCCAGGTGCATACGATACGTGGTTCATTCCCGAGGAGAAACTGCCCGTGCTTACTCCGGGCAAACATCATAGGGCAGCCTTTATTTCCCAGTCGGGCGCATTCATGCTGACCCGCCTGTCGCAGTGTCCCATTCTCGATCCGGCCTACATGATTTCCGTGGGCAATCAGACCGACCTGACCCTGGGTGATCTGACCGCCTACTTCGCAGATTCCAGCGAGGTGGATGTCATAGCCATCTATGCCGAAGGCTTCAACGACATGGATGGCCTGGAGTTCTGCCGTGCTGTGCGACGGGCCGTGCTCGCCGGTAAGGAGGTCGTCTTCTACAAGGCGGGGCGCACCCCGGAGGGCAAATCCGCCACCAGCGGGCATACCGCGTCGCTGGCAGGTGACTATACCGTGTGCGAGTCCTGTGTCCGTCAGGCCGGTGCTATCGTGGCCGACTCGTTCTCCCAGTTCGAGAACCTGTTCATGCTGGCCGAGCGACTGCACGGCAAGACCATCCGAGGCAATCGACTGGCAGCCATGTCGGGGGCAGGCTTCGAGGCCGTGGGCATGGCCGATTCCATCCAGTCGGATACCTACCGCATGGAGTTGGCGCCACTCTCCGAGGAAAGCCGAACACGACTGGACAAGCTCTTTATCGCCAACAGACTGGACAGCCTCGTCACGGTGACCAACCCTCTGGATATCACGCCGGGGGCCGATGACAGGGTGCACGCCGATGTGATCCGAATCCTCGCTGAAGATCCGATGGTCGATGCAGTGGTCGCCGGTCTTGATCCCATGTCCCCGGTCATGCGTACGCTGGCCGATCCCGAACATGATCAGTTCACCTTCGAGGATGAGCGGTCCATCGCCGCACTGCTTGAGGACCTGCTGCCGCAACTGGACACGCCGATCATCGGTGTTGTGGATGGTGGCCGGTTGTACGATCCGCTGGTGGATAAGCTCAAGGAGGCGGGGCTGTGTACGTTCCGCACTTCGGATCAGGCAGTGGCGGCCATCGCACAGTACATCGAAGGAAGGCTCAACGTCGACGCTATCCGCAGGAAGGCCGGGTAGGGACTTATGCCCTTGTGAGCGTAAAGGCATATTCGGGCGAAGTATGTTGAAGTGCCCAACCTATTTTGTTATATTCCGGTAGACTGTATCCCCCTCAGCTTGTCCGATCGTGGTGAGTGGAGAGGAACATTTTCCCGGAGGAACGAGTGTCCGAAGCTCCTTATTATCAAGGTCTGACCAAGTCGATGATGTTCACCATCATCCTTGTTTCATTCACGCCCCTGCTGATCGTGACGATCATTGCAGGGTACCAGTACAGCGTGGCTTACAAGGCCAAGGTGGAAGCACATCTGCATGAACTGGTGCTCAAACACGACCAGTCTGTCGATGTCTATCTTGGCGAAAAAGCCGAAGAGTTGCAGGTCATAGCCGAAGTCGTCGGCATCGATCACCTTCGTGAGAAGGGTGGCGTTGCTCGCGTTCTTGATGCGCTGGTGCGCATGCACGGCAGCGATTTTGTCGATCTGGGCCTGGTCAACGAGCAGGGCGTTCAGATAGCCTACGCCGGGCCGTATAAGTTGACCGGGGTGAACTACTCCGACGCCGACTGGTTCAAGGCCGTGGCTGAGCGCGGTGTTCATATCAGTGATGTGGAGCTTGGCATTCGCGGTGTACCCCACTTTACCATTTCTCTGCTGCTCCGTGACGGAGAGCAGGAATGGGTACTCAGGACAACCCTTGATTTTATCGCCTTTACCGAGCTGGTGGAGGATATCCGCATCGGTGAAACAGGACTGGCATATATAATCAATAAAGAGGGTGAATTCCAGACCACGCCGCGCCGGGACATGACCGGCGAGGTGGATTTCCTGCGTGAACTCGTGGCTGATCTCGATGATGCACCCATGGGGCGCGGTCGGGCCGCCATGACCATTGAAACCAATCCCGTGACCGGCAATGACACCATTTATGTGACCAGCCCGCTCAAGTCCGGCGACTGGATCATGGTTTTTCAGCAGGATGTGGCCGATGCCTATTCCGCCCAGCATCAGGCACGGAATGTAGCCATGGTCATCATGCTGATCGGTGGCGTGGCCATCGCGGTCATGGCTTACCTGATGAGTCGTCGCATGGCTCGCAAGGTCGAGCTGGCCGATATTGAAAAGGAAATGATGAACGATCAGGTCATCGAGGCCGGAAAGCTCGCCAGCGTGGGCGAGTTGGCCGCCGGAATCGCTCATGAGATCAACAATCCCGTCGCCATCATGGTCGAAGAGGCCGGTTGGATTCAGGACCTCCTTGATGAGGGACTGGAAGAGGACGACAACGAGCGTGAGGTACAGCGCGCCCTGAACCAGATTCGCACACAGGGCGCACGGTGTCGGGAAATTACGCACAAGCTGCTCAGTTTTGCCCGGAAAATCGACCCCACCATCGAGCATATCGACTTGAACGAGTTGGTGTTGGAAATGGTGGAGTTCTGCGAGCAGCGGGCAAGATTTGCCAACGTGGTGATGGAAGCGAGTCTGGATGACGCCATTGCCCAGGTGGAAGGGAGCAGCTCGGAGATGCAGCAGGTATTGCTCAATCTCATCAATAACGCCATCGACGCCATGGACCCGGGCGGGGGTAATCTTGATATCATGACGCGACGGGATAATGGTTCGGTCTCCATCGCCATATCCGATACCGGTTGCGGCATTCCCCAGGCCAACCTGCAACGAATTTTCGACCCGTTCTTCACCACCAAGCCGGTGGGCAAGGGAACAGGGTTGGGGCTTTCAATCATCTACGGCATAATCAACAAGATGGGCGGAACCATTTCTGTCAGTTCCGTGGTAAACAGAGGAACGACATTTACCATTGTCTTGCCTGCTGTGACCGAGGAGGTGTAACAGCAATGTCGAATGAAACAGAAAATGGAGGTGACCGTGTCTGCCAGAATTCTACTCGTTGATGATGAACAGGGATTTACCGAAACCATGGCCAAGCGGTTGAGCAAGCGGGGGTACGACGTGACAACCGCTCTGGACGGCCAATCCGGTATCGACATCCTGTCTGAAAAGACTATTGATGTGGTTGTTCTGGATGTGAAAATGCCGGTCATGGATGGCATGGAAACGCTCAAGGCCATGAAAAGCGCTCACCCACTGGTCGAGGTGATCATGCTGACCGGACATGCCACGGTGGAAACCGCCATTGAGGGGATGAAATCGGGCGCATTCGATTACATGATGAAACCGTGCGACATGAATGAGCTGATCAGCAAGATCACCGAAGCCCATGATAAAAAGCAGGGACAGGAAAACAAGATTCTTGAGGCGAGGGCGCGTCATATCGCTCTTCGTCGGGGAGACTAGAAGCTCATGAGCGAAGAAAGTACACGCGTCCTTCTGGTGGACGACGAGGTAGGTTTTGTCGAAGTACTTCATAAACGCCTGAACAAACGCGGTTTTGCCGTTACGCCGGCGACGAGTGGAACCGAGGGGATTCAGGTGTTGCGAAAAAACGATTTCGATGTGGCTATTCTCGATCTGAAACTGGAAGACATGGACGGCATTGAGGTGCTCGAAATTTTTAAGAAAATGGTTCCGGAGATGCCGGTTATCATGCTGACTGGTCATGGAAGCGAGCAGGCTGCCCGGGATGGAATGGAACATGGCGCGTTCGATTATCTGCTCAAACCGTGCGCTCTGGAAGAGCTGATCGAAAAAATCGATCAGGCTGTGCTTTAACGGGAGAATGGTATGGAAGGAATCAAAGTACTTCTGGTGGATGACGAGATTCCGTTCATCACCACACTGGGAAAACGACTGGCCAAACGTGGATTTGATGTGACTGAGGCCCATGATGGAGAGGAAGCATTGGCCGCCATGGAACAGCGCGAGGTCGAAGTGGTCATCCTTGATGTCAAGATGCCCGGCATGGACGGGCTGACCGCGCTGTACAAGATCAAGCAGCAGTGGCCCATGGCCGAAGTCATCATGCTTACGGGACATGCGTCTATGGAAGCGGCTATTCGCGGTATGGAGCTGGGTGCGTTCGATTATCTGATGAAGCCCGTTGAGTTCGTCGATGTTCTTTATAAAATTGAAGATGCTGCAGCGCGGTATCGTCTGCATTTGGCAAAAATAGAGCAGGCGGGTTGATCTTCTTGTTATTCGTACTACGGAAGGAATCATGTTCGATACGATAAAGCAGGCAGTGCGAAAGGGATTTGGTGGATTATTCGGTTCCTCCAAACCCACTCCGGAAGAATTGGCCGAGGTCCGCAAGATGTATGCGGCTCGGTACGATCATTTTCGTTCGTTGATCCAGGCCAACACCAGAGCCCATGAACTGATGGGGGAGCTGGAAGAGGCGCTCAGGGGATATACGCCCTACGGCATGCACTATGTCCGTTCATTGTGCACCCGGATATCGACATCCATTTTTCAGATGATCCGCCATCTTTCCGAGTTGAACCCCGGCACCTATGATCGCCTGTTTGATCGATTCGAGGATATTCAGGACAAAATCATGCCGTATGTCGAGCCGGAAGATCCGCCTGCGAAGCCACGGGCGCTGGTGCTCGACCTGCATGAAATCGGGCGTGACCATGTGGATTTGTGCGGCCCGAAGATGTCCATGCTCGGAGAAGCCAAGAACGCCTTGGGGCTGGATGTTCCCGAAGGGTTCGTCATCACCACGGATGCCTTCTGGAAGTTCATGAAATCCGGCAGCAAGGAACTGGAGATCGATCGGCTCATTCAGTCTGCCGACCCCGAAGATCGGGAAGTCATGTTCCAGACCTCATCACGGATCATGCAGATGATCATATCCACGCAGCTGCCTGATGCGTTGGCCGACGCCATTCTTGATGCATATGATGCCATGGCTGAGCGCAGCGGCACTCAATTCAAGCTGGCTATCCGCTCCAGTGCGCTGGGCGAAGACGCGGAAGGCTCTTCCTTTGCCGGTCAGTATCGGTCGATTCTGAATGTCGATCGAGGCTCACTCCTCGACGCCTACAAGGAAGTGGTCGCCTCCAAATATTCCATGCAGGCCATGGCCTATCGAGTGTCCAAGGGAATCCGTGACGAAGATGTCGCCATGAGTGTGGGGTGCATGAGCATGGTTTCGGCCCTGGCAGGTGGAGTCGCCTATTCCCGCAGTCCTGTGAATATCAGAAACGAAAATGTCTCCATCCAGTCCGTGTGGGGGTTGCCCAAGGCGGTGGTCGATGGTTCGGCAGATACCGACGAACTGGTGGTGAACCGTGCCGATCCCATGAAGGTGGTCGAGCGTAATATTGCCAGCAAGACCGAACAGTATGTCTGTCATGAAGGTGAAGGCATCTGCCGTTCGGATTTGTTGGAGGATCAGCATGATGAATCATCGCTGACGGATGAGCAGGCCATTGCCGTGGCTCGTATGGCTGTGGAGATAGAAGAATATTTCGGAACCCCCCAGGATATCGAGTGGGCAATCACCGAGGACGGCGGACTGCACCTGTTGCAGTGCCGACCGCTTATGCTGCTGGAAAATGAAGAATCATCGGTTCCGAATACCGATCTGCCGGAGCCGTTGTTGTCCGGTGGGCGTGTTGCCAGCCCCGGCGTTGGTGTCGGACCGGTTCACTGCATCAGAAAAGATGCGGATACGCTCTCCTTTCCTGACGGCGGTGTCATGGTGCTTCGACAGGCACTGCCCAGTCGTGCGGCCTTGCTCGACAGGTGTAGTGCGGTCATCGCCGAGCAGGGTGGCATCGCCGGTCACCTTGCCAACGTGGCGCGTGAGTTCGGTGTCCCGGCACTGTTCGGCGTTAAAGGCGCTTTGGACGCGGTGAAAAACGGACAGATTCTGACCGTGGATGCTGACGGCCATGGAGTCTACGACGGCGCGGTCGAAGCGTTGCTCAAGGAGAAGCCCAAACAGCGGGTCATGAGCGGCAGTCCGGTACTGAAGAGCTTGCGCAAGGCAGCCCGTCATATCGTGCGGCTCAACCTCACCAACCCCGAGAGCCCGGATTTCCGGCCATCCAAATGCATGACCTTTCATGATATTATGCGTTTTTGTCATGAGATGGCCGTTCGCGAAATGTTTGAATTCGGCACCAACGAGGCGTTTGTTCAGGCCGCCTCCAAGCAGCTTATTTGTGACGTTCCCAAGCAGTTCTGGGTGCTGAATCTGGGTAATGGCATCCTGCCGGAAGGCGAGGATCGCGAAGACCGGTGCGTGCTGTTCGAGCATGTGGACTCCTTCCCCATGCGCGCTCTGTGGGCCGGAATGCAGGCCGTGCCGTGGGATGGGCCGCCGCCGGTTCATGGCAAGGGCTTGATGTCGGTCATGTTCGAGGCCACGGCCAATCCCAATTTGGTGACAGCCGGACGGTCCCAGTACACCCAGAAAAACTATTTTATGATTTCAAAGAACTACTGCTGTCTGCAATCACGCTTTGGCTTCCACTTCTGTGGTGTCGAGTCGCTTGTCAGTGATCGTGTCAGTGAAAACTATGCCAGCTTCCAGTTCAAGGGCGGCGCTGCCAGTGAAAGCCGTCGCATCAGCCGAGCCAAATTTGTCGGCGATATACTTGAAGAATTCGATTTCCGGGTGAAGGTTCGAGCCGACGCAGTGACGGCGCGTGTGGAAGGCTTGGACAAAGAGACCATGGGACACCGATTGAAGATTCTGGGCTACCTGATCACCCATACCCGGCAGTTGGATATGATCATGTCCAATCCGGGTGAAGTGGAAAAGCGCAGGCAGCGTTTCTTTGAGGATTTCGCAAAATTCGACGAGGAATAGTTTAGCGGATTTTCACATATGTAGATTGTGAATGGGGCAAATAACAAAATTGTGATTGCCCCGTTTTCTAGAGTGTTTCGTAGGTTGCCAATATAATACAACTTTTCCCTGTAGTGATTCTGGCATCGCCTTTGCTTGTATGTGAGGCATGTCTTCTACAGTGCATGGATTGAAACTCTCCGCCCTCCTGACCATCTGTCAGGCCATCGATCAGGCTCTGGATCTGGAATCCGCCCTGGACGGTGTCCTGCGCATCCTTTCCGAACAGCTATCCATGCAACGCGCCACTGTGACGTTGTATGACTCCAAAACCGGCCACCTCTCCATCAACGCATCCTATGGGTTGACCAGTGAGGAAAAACAGCGTGGCGTGTATCGGTTGGATGAGGGCGTTACCGGGCGTATTTTCCAGACCGGTGAGCCGTTTTATGTGCCAGATATTGATAAGGAGCCATTGTTTCTTGATAAGACCGGCTCCAGACGATTGAAGCGGGGCATGATCTCCTTTGTGGGTGTGCCGATTGTTTTGCATGGCGATCCCATCGGAGTCCTCAATGTGGACCGGTTGTTCGCTGACGATGTGGCCCTTGAAGAGGATGTAGACTTCCTCAAGGTTGTTGCGACACTTATCGGTCAGTTTATCTCGCTCAATGAGAAGGTGCTGAAACGGGAGGCCGTGCTCAAGCGGGAAAACACCTCCCTTAAATATCAGATTTCCAAGAATTCCAAGGGGCCGTATATCGTCGGTCAGTCGCAGCCCATGGTCGAGGTCCAGCGGCAGATGGAGAAGGTGTCGCCCACTCGCGCTACCGTCCTTTTGCTGGGCGAATCCGGTGTGGGAAAAACGCTCATCGCACGTATCATACATGAACTTTCCGAGCGAAAAGGGCACCCGTTCATTAAAGTGAACTGCGCGTCCATCCCCGGCAATCTGCTCGAATCCGAACTGTTCGGTCATGAAAAGGGTGCGTTCACCGGAGCCAGTGGTTCGCGCCCCGGTCGTTTCGAGGAAGCAGACAGCGGAACGATCTTTTTGGACGAGATCGGCGAATTGCCTCTGGGATTGCAGGCCAAGCTGTTGCGTGTGTTGCAGGAAAAGGAACTGGAACGACTCGGATCCAACCGTACCCGTGCAGTTGATGTGCGAATCCTTGCCGCCACGAACCGTGACCTCGGTGATCTGGTAGAGCGCAACAAGTTCCGGCTCGACCTCTATTATCGACTCAATGTCTTCCCCATTCGCATACCCCCTCTGCGGGAGCGAAAGGAAGATATCACATCGCTGCTCAATCATTTCATCAATCAGATGGCCGAGAACTACGGGCGTCAGATGATCTTTACTTCCACTGCGCTCGATGCCCTCATCCGGTACGACTGGCCGGGTAATGTTCGCGAGATGCAGAATCTGATCGAACGGCTGGTCATTATGTCCGATACCGAGCGCATCAGCCTGGAGTTCCTCAAATCCTACCTCGCACCGGGGCAGACTGCCGCTGTGCAGGAAGTCGTGGGGTTTTCCGAGGAAGCACCGCGCCATTCCACGCTCCGTGAGTTTGAGCGTAATGAGGTGCTGGCCGCTCTGGAGCGCAGCGGCTGGATTCAGTACAAGGCTGCTGAGGCACTCGGGTTGTCAGCCAGACAGATGGGGTATCGCGTGAAGAAATATGGACTTGAATCGATGATAGCGGAAGGGCGGGCCAACCTGCGACGCAGGAAAGAAAAAATTTCATGATCAGTCATGACCTAGTACCTCCCATCCCCTAACCGGACAGGCCCCGTCATAATATGACGGGGCCTGTCTTGTTTATTGGGCAAGTGTTTTAGTCAGGTATTGTACGCTGTTGGTGTAAAAAACAGCGTGGTGACAATTACATCATAAAGCCATTTTTATTGTTTTTTCCCGTAGTTGTATTGTTTGCCGTGAAATTTTTTGATAGTGATTTGGCCGCTGTAATTACGCAGGCGCTTCATCCACAGATGTTCATGGGGCGCTGTTCCGTGTTCATGAGAGAAAGAGGAGTTCCCTTGCGCATAGGTGTGCTGAAAGAGGTGAAAGCGGGAGAAAACCGCGTTGCCCTGACCCCTGGCGGTGTCAAAACCCTGGTCGGCGACGGCCATGAATTGTTTGTGGAAGCAGGTGCCGGTGCGCGTTGCGATGCGCCCGATGCAGAATACGAGGCTGCTGGTGCGACCATCGTACCCGATGCCATGGCGGTTTCGGAAAACAGCGACCTGCTGACCAAGGTGAAGGAACCGCAGCCCGAAGAATTTGACATTTTTCGTGAAGGGCAGATCCTTTACAGCTATGTGCACAGTGAAACGCGACTGCCGCTGATTCGCACGTTGCTTGATAAAAAGATTACGGCCATTGCTCTGGAAAACGTCCGGACCGATGATGGCCGTTTCCCGCTGTTGGAGCCCATGTCCATCATCGCCGGGCAATATGGCGTCATGATCGGTGGCGAATACCTGCAATGCCGTCATGGTGGGCGTGGCATCAGCCTTGTTCGTTTTCCCGGCCTGCCCCCGGCAAAGGTCGTGGTCCTTGGTGCCGGTCCTGCCGGTGAGTCCGCCGCCCGAACCGCTGCCGGTCTCGGGGCGCAGGTTACACTGACAGAACTTTCCTTCGACAAAATCCGCGAACTCACCCCTGTCCTTCCGGCCAATATCAAGCTGGTTAACGCGTCCGAGCCTTCTGTTCACGACGAAATCCTTGAGGCGGACATGGTAGTGCATACCACCACCATCCCGCCCGACAGCAGCTATCATATCATTCCCCGGACCATGCTCCCGCAGATGAAGCGTGGTTCCATAATTGTGGATGTCACCGCCAACCTTCGTGGCGGCGTCGAGAGTATCGACCGGTACACCACCCACGCCGATCCGGTATGGGAAGTGGACGGTGTCATTCATTATGCCGTGACGAATATCCCCAGTGCCGTGGCCGCGACCGCATCTCGCGCTTACGAAGCCGCCCATCTGGGCTGGTTGCGGCAGGTGGCAGCGAAAGGGGCGAAGACTGCCCTTGCCGAGAATCCTCCATTGTTGCGTGGCCTGACTGCCGCTGAGGGTATCCTCAGTTGGCATGAAGCAGGCACCATGCAGCAGCTCGACTGGATGGAGCCTCACTACGCTTTGGAACAAATGGTGTAATGCCAGATTGTTATATACACAGTTTTAACTCTAGGAGAGAGATGATGAAACGTATTGTTAGTCTTGCCCTTATGCTCTGTATGGTTCTGGGTGCTGTCCAGACCGCTTCTGCCGATGCATTGGATGAAATCATCAAACGTGGTGAGCTGCGTGTCGCAGTTCAGACCCAGGGCCCTCCGTTCAGCTTTGTTGACAAGAACGGTGAGCGCACCGGTAGCTCCGTTGAATTCTGTAAGATGATGGCCGAAGAAATGGGCGTTAAGATCAAGTTCCTCGATTACGACTGGGACGGCCTGATCCCCGCACTGCTTTCCGGTAAAGCCGACATGCTCGCTGGCGACATGACCGCCAACCTGAAGCGTGCCCTGCGTGTTTCTTTCACTGATGCTTTCTACTACACCGGCTCCGTTGCCGTGACCAAGTCCGGTTCCGAGCTGACCTCCTGGGAACAGCTGAACAACCCTGACGTGAAAATCGCCGTTCTGATCGGTGGTACCGGTGAAGCCGACGCCAAGCGCCTCTTCCCCAACGCCGAAATCAAGTCCTACAAGGGCGGCGGTCCTATCCTGCTGAACGCCATCATGGCCGGTCATGCTGATGTTGCCGTCAACGACAAGTCCGCCATCGTCGGTGGTATGACTTCTTTCCCCGAAGGCTCCATGACCATCATTCCCGGTGTCATGTCCGAGCAGCCTCTGGCATTTGCCGTTCGTCCCCAGGATGAGCACCTGCGCCAGTGGATCAATCTGTTCTTCAAGTGGGTTAAGGCCGATGGCCGCTACGATGCCAATATCGACTACTGGGTCGATTCCCTGGATTGGAAGAAAGACCACTAGAACACCATTGGTTGAATCAGCCGCGCTCCGCTTGACGGGGCGCGGTTTTCACATTTTAAAATAAGTTTATCATGCTAGAATATTTCAATTTTCGTATTATATGGGAGTACATGCCGCTCTTTCTGGACGGCTTGGTGCAGACCTCGTGGATTTCGTTGGTCGGCATTATCGGCTCCCTGATCATTGGCATGATCGCGTGTGCCTGCCGTATCTCAGGCATCAAGGCTTTGGTCGCCATTTCAGTGGTCTACATCGAAGTCATTCGCTCCACGCCGCTGCTCGTGCAACTCTACTTTCTCTACTTCGGCCTGCCGTCCCTCGGATTCCAGGTCAATGAACTCAATACCGGACTGGTCGCATTGTCGTGCAACTCCGGGGCGTACGTGGCGGAAATCCTCCGGTCGGGCATCAAAGGTATCCCCGTTGGTCAGGTGGAAGCAGCCATGGGCCAGGGATTCAATATCGTGCAGCGGTTCGGATACATCATCCTGCCCCAGGCGCTGGCCAATACCATGCCTTCCATGCTGGGACAGGCCATCGTGCTGGTCAAGGACTCTGCCGTGCTGTCGCTGATCTCCGTCATGGAGCTGACCCGTGCGGGCCAGTTGCTCAACTCCGAGCGTTTCATGCCCACCGAAGCCTTTTTCACCGTGGCCGCCTTCTATCTCTTCCTGTACTACCTGCTTAAAGGCGCCACCAAGTTATTCCAACGACGTCTGACCTTCAGGAGCGCGTAATCATGTGGGGATTCTATTTCGACCAACTCATGGCAAGCCTGCCCCTGTTCTATAAGGGGCTGGGGATGACAGTCGCTGTTTCCGCCCTCAGTCTGGTGGGTGGAACGATCATCGGTGTCATGGCGGGTATCTTCCGCGCCAATTCCGGGTCATTCATGTCCCGCCTGCTGTCGATTTATGTCGACTTCATGCGCGGAACACCGTTCCTGGTCCAGGTCTTCATCATCTTCTTCATCCTTCCGGAAGTCGGTTTGCATCTGGAAGCGTTTGAAGCGGCCGTATTCAGCCTCACGCTCTATTCGGGCGCGTATATCTGCGAGATCGTGTCCGCAGCCATCCAGGCGGTGCCGCCCGGACAGGCCGAGGCATGCCGTTCGTTGGGCCATACCTGGCGACAGACCATGTGGCTTGTCATTCTGCCTCAGGCGCTGCGAATGGCTTTGCCGTCCCTTGTCGGGCAGTATGTGCTGCTGATCAAGGACTCTTCCATCGTATCCGTTATCGGTGTCACCGACATCACCCGCGCCGGATGGCTGACCGTGCAGCGTATCCCCGAGGGGGTCATGGTCTTTGGACTGGTCGGCTTGATGTACTTTCTGGTTTGCTTCCCGCTTATCCAGATATCGAACAGGCTTGAGAAGCGCTATTCGACAGGGGAGTTGAAGCTCTAACAAGCTTCACCCCGGTTGGAAGGGCCGCTTTTAACCTATATTGGATTTGTACGCCTCGGAGTTTGATTGCTCCGAGGCGTTTTTTGTAGCTTCTTCTTGTCGATGTTTTCGCATTTGTTGTATGGTGACCATTCACCGTAAACGGAGGAAAGGAATGAGTTCTCTGAAATTGGATAAGTACCTGTCACGCGAAGAGTTGCCCGACTTCTTCCGTGAGTTGGCGAGCGCCCTCGAAACAGGTGAGGGTGGCGAACTTTCATGTGCCAACGAATTCAAGAAGATGAAATTCACCGTCAAGGATGAATACGGGCAGATATCCCTGCGGGCCAAGATCAAGTCCGCTGCGGATTGTGTTTCCGAAGATATCGATTTGATACCTGACGCTGAAGATACCGATCCGAATGCTGTGCCGCCCAAGCCAAAGTACAAGGCGCTCAAAAAGCGCATGGGCAAGAGCTTCAAGGTTATTTTCAAGATGATTCATCAGGGACAAATGCCTCCCAAGGCGGCTGTGGAGGAGTTTCTTTCAGACTCCAAGCTCATGGTTGCCTATCCGGGGTATGGCGATCCCTATTATGAGGAATACATTGCGGCTTGTGATGCGTTTGCTGCGGCCTATGCCGTGGCCGATATGGATTTGCTCAATGAAACAGTCGACAAGCTCGTGCACCAAAAAGGCCATTGCCACGCCAAGTACAAGTAGGCGTGGGCCATCACCAGTTGGGCATGGTGCATACCCTGCACCATGCCCTCTGCATATTTTGACGAACCGTCATTTAACCTGGACAGACCACAAGGGGGAGTGAACATGCAGGCCATGATGCTTAGGTCGTTTGGCGATCAATATGATTTCGACTTGCGTGAGGTTCCCGTGCCGACTCCAAAGCCCGGTGAAGTCCTGATTCGGGTTGTCGGGTCGAGTTTCAATCCCATTGACAACAAGATTGCCACACTGGGGAATGCCTTGGGGTTTGCGCCCGAGTTGCCTGCCATTTTGGGCATGGATGTCTCCGGTATCGTGGTCGAGGCTGGCTGCGGTTTTTCCCGTTTCCAGCCGGGAGATGCTATCTATGGTTGTGCCGGAGGGCTGGGTAACATTCCCGGTGCCTTAGCCGAATACATGGTCGTGGATGAACGACTGATGGCCAGAGCGCCCGAGAATATGGAGCTTGCGGATGCGGCGAGCCTGCCACTGGTATCGATCACGGCGTGGCTTGGTTTGTTCGCCAAGGCGGGGATCGCTCCGGGCGAAACCCTGCTGGTGCAGGGCGGTGCCGGTGGGGTCGGGCATATTGCAACCCAGCTTGGCGTGTACGCCGGAGCCGAGGTGCATGCTACAGTCTCTTCGGATACCAAATCCATGATCGTGGAAAGCCTTGGCGCTATCCCGGTCAACTACCGCGAGACCGATCTTGTCGAGTATACGCAGGAAGTGACGGATGGCGACGGATTTGACGTGATTTACGATACGGTGGGCGGTGCCAATCTCGATGTCTCGTTCCCGTTGGCCGGGATCGGCGGCAGCGTCGTCACTACGGTCAGTCGCTCCACCAATGATCTGAGTCCGCTGCATGCCAAATCACTGTCGCTCCATGTGGTGTTTATGCTGTTGCCGCTGATGACAGGGCAGGGACGATGGCAGTACGGCGATATCCTGCGCGAAATCACCTCATTGATTGAAGCGGATGAACTGGCCGTGCTGCTTGATGAATCCCGGTTCCACTTCACGGAAATTGCCCAAGCGCACAGATACTGGGCTACAGGCGAGGCCATGGGCAAGATTGTCATTGATTATAGCGAGTAAGATACTTGCTTGTCTTTTTTGGCAGTTAATGACACTTGGTTTTTTCGCTTGGTGTCAAAGGAGATGATTCAGCCTTTTCGATGTGATGGAATGAATCGAAAGGTGTTGGTATATTGATATAAATTTCAGTTCAGCCTTGACAAAAGCAGCAGGCGCATCAATGGTAGAATTCTTGGATAATAAGATGTATTCACAAAACGTGATTTTCCGATTTCAAGAAGTGTCATTACTATTACTTAGCTAGGCTTCACTATGCCATCAGATAAAAAAACTCCACCCAATACAGCGCAAGAGCCGGTAGCTCCCACAGAGGAAACCGCCCGCTCAAAGCCTTCGGCGGCCAAGCCGGATGCTCCCAAGCCGAAACAGGGCGCTGGTGCTCCTCCGCCCGGAGCTGGCAAGCAGCAGCCCCCTCAGTCCAATAGGCCGGAAGCATTGAGCAGGGATGAACGGCTCGACCATAAAGACATCGATTTTCAGCCTCCCCTTGTCATCTGCCTGTCCATCATAAGTCGTCTTTTGGGCAAGCCCGTTTCATCGGCAACGCTCAAGGCGGGTATTCCCCAGCAGGAAGGGGTCATTACTGCGGCTTCCATTGTTCGCGCTGCCGAACGGATTGGCTTCAAGGCCAAAACCGTTCATCGCAAGACACCTCGGTCAATATCCAAACTGGTCCTTCCGTCTATCCTGCTGCTGCGAGGCGGCAATGCCTGCGTTTTGCTGGATACGGATGACAATAAGGCACGGGTTATCATCCCCGGTCACGGCATGGATGAAACCGAGATGCCCATGGACAAGCTTGAAGAGGAGTACACCGGATACGCCATTCTGTGCCATCGCGCATCAAAGCTCGACAAACGGGCCAGTGAACTGAAGCTGGTCAAGAGCAAGCGGTGGTTCTGGGGCGTGATGCTCAAATTCTGGCCCATCTATAAGCACGTTATCGGCGCGTCCATCATGACCAACCTGATCATTGTTGCGTCGCCGCTGTTCGTGATGAACGTGTATGACCGGGTCATACCGAATAATGCCATCGATACGTTGTGGGCGTTGGCCATCGGTATCGGTATCGCTTATCTTTTCGACTTTCTGCTGAAAAATCTTCGCTCCTATTTCGTGGATGTGGCCGGACGCAATGCAGACGTATTGATCGGGTCGCGCATCATGCAGCATCTCATGTCGGCCCGACTGGACCACATGCCCGAGTCGGCTGGAGCCGTTGCCAACAATGTGCGCGAATTCGAGTCACTACGAGAGTTCTTCAGCTCAAGTTCGCTGGTGGCGCTCATCGACATGCCGTTTTTGATACTGTTCATTGCGGTTATTCACTTCATCGGCGGTCCCATTGCGTGGCCCATATTTATCGCTGTGCCGTTGGTCATCCTGTTCGGCCTGTTCCTGCAGGTGCCGTTTCAGCACATCATCGAAAACCACTACAAGGAATCCACGCAGAAGAACGCGCTCCTTTTCGAGATCGTTCACGGGTTGGAGACCATCAAAACCTCCATGGCAGAAGGTCGCATGCAAGCCCGCTGGGAGAATGTCGTCGGTATGTCGGCCCAGTCCAACAGCAGCGCAAAGGTCTTTGCCAACCTGTCCATCACGTTTTCGGTGTTCGTAACCCAGATGGTCTCCGTTGCGATCATCATCATCGGTGTTTTTCTGATTTCCAAGGGTGAACTGACCGTTGGTGGGCTCATCGCCTGTAATATTCTTTCGGGACGGGCCATGGCGCCGCTGAGTGCGGTCGCAGGGCTGCTCTCCCGTTTCCAGCAGTCGCGCATGGCGCTTAATGCGCTGGATATGCTCATGGACATGCCTTCTGAGCGTCCTGATGACAAAGAGACATTTCATTACGGTGAGATGGAAGCATCCATGCAGTTGGAGAATGTTTCCTTCAGCTATCCCGGTACGGATAAGGCGGTCCTCAATGAGGTCAATCTGATGCTCAAACCCGGCGACAAGGTCGGTATTGTCGGACGAACCGGTGCGGGTAAATCCACCCTCGGCAAGCTGTGCGTTGGTCTGTATCAGCCTGTGGCCGGTTCGGTGAAGGTGGGTAACATCGATCTGCGGCAAATGGATGTGGCTGATCTTCGACGTAAGGTTGGCTATGTGTCGCAGGATTCGCTGCTCTTCTACGGTACCCTTCGCGACAATATCGCCTTTGGCCTGCCAGAGGCCGACGACCAGTCCATCAAGTTTGCCGCCGACGTAGCCGGAGTCAACGATTTCGTTACCGATCATCCTGCCGGATTCGGCATGATGGTCGGCGAGCGGGGATCGTCCCTGTCAGGCGGGCAGCGACAGGCTGTATCCGTTGCCAGGGCCATTCTTCCCGACCCGGAAATCCTGATCATGGATGAGCCTTCCAGCAATATGGACAACCAGTCTGAATACCGGCTCAAATCAAAGCTGGAACCGTATATCAAGGACAAGACGGTCATCGTGATCACCCACCGCCATTCCATGCTTGATCTGGTCGACCGACTGGTGATCATGGACAAGGGACGCATCGTGGTGGACGGTCCCAAGCAGGCTGTGCTCGACGGCTTGCGATCCGGCAAGATCAAGGTTTCCATGTGAGGTCGACATGAAGAAATACGATAAAGAAACGTTGCTGTTCATGTCCGAGGTGGACCAGGCCATGTATGGAAAAGGCCGCCGCTACACCTACATCATGTCCACCTGCATTATCTTGATGTTCGTGGGCTTCCTGGTATGGGCAAAGTTCGCCGTGCTCGACGAGGTGACTCGTGGATTCGGGCGCATCATTCCCTCCCAGCGCATTCAGGAAATCCAGAACCTTGAAGGCGGTATCCTTAGCGATATCTACGTCAACGAGGGGCAGGTGGTTGAAAAGGGCGATGTTCTTTGCCGTCTGCATAACGAGCAGGCCGCCAGTTTTTATCGTGACGCACAGGCCAAGGCCCTGGAGCACCGTGCCGCCATCGCCCGACTCATTGGCGTGGTGGAAGGCATTGAACCGGTATTTGATGAAGAGTTGAAAGAAAAGGCTCCACAATTGGTCAATGACCAACGCCGGATATTCAAGGCACAAAAAGAACAGTTGGACATTGAACTCGCCCTCTTGCGCGACCAGTACGAGCAGAAGCAGCAGGAAGTGAACGAGATGGCGGGGCGCCGGAAGCAACTGCTTTCCAGCCTGAAGGTGGCGGAAAAACAGTTGGATATCACCCGCCCGCTGGTCAAGAAGCAGATTCACTCCGAGTTGGACTTTCTCAATCTTGAACAAAAAGTCGTGGAGCTTCGAGGTGATGTGGACGCCCTGCGTCTGGGGATACCCAGAGTGCAGAGTGCCGCCAGAGAAGCACTGGGACGCATCGAACAACGCAAGGCCGAGCACCGCTCCGCAGCGTTGGAAGAGATCAACGAGCGGCGCCTTGAATTGATTTCCATTCGTGAGTCCTTGGCAGCAGGAAGTGATCGCGTGACCCGAACCGATGTTCGTTCCCCGGTCAGAGGTATCGTAAAATCCATTTATATCAATACTCTTGGTGGTGTTGTGCAGCCCGGCGAGTCGATCATGGAAGTGGTCCCTCTCGACGACACCTTGTTGGTGGAAGCGCAGATCAAGCCGGCGGACATCGCATTCCTCCATCCCCAGCAAAAAGCACAGGTCAAGATCACTGCCTATGACTTTTCCATCTATGGTGGATTGGAAGGGACAGTCGAGCACATCAGCGCGGATACCATTGAAAACGAGAAAGGGGAGAGCTTCTACCTCGTCAAGGTGCGCACTACCCAGAACGTGATGAAGTATCGCGGTCAGGAATTGCCCATTATCCCGGGCATGACTGCTCAGGTGGATATCCTGACCGGAGAGAAGTCCGTGCTCGACTATCTGCTCAAGCCCATCCTCAAGGCCAAGCAAAACGCGCTTAAGGAGCGCTAGCCCTCAGTATGACTGAGAGGTCGTCCATATTACATCCGGCGGCGATGCTCGCGTGTGTTGCGTGCATCGTCGTCTGCCTTTGCTGTGGTCCGGCCGCAGCAGCAGATTCCGCGCCTCCCAAGGTGAAGCTCTTTGGTACCGTGGAGTTCAAGGGGACGATCAAGCAATTGCCCAACTGGACCCGTGTGCTCGGTAAAATGGAAAAGTGGAAAGGGTTCTTCCAGTACATTTCCACTGCCAAGCTGCCCTCGAAATCAGGTTGGTCCAAGCTGGTCAAGGAAGTTGAAGGGCAGGACGCCATGGGCAAGCTCAAAGCCGTCAACAAGTTCTTCAACCTGTGGCCCTACCGGCTGGATGCTGCCAACTATGGCGTATCGGACTATTGGGCCACCCCCATGGAGTTTCTTAAGAAATCAGGCGATTGCGAGGACTATGCAATCGCCAAGTACTATGCCTTGCAGGAGTTCGGTTTTTCGATCGACTCCATGCGCATTGTGGCCGTGAAGGATTACATCCGAGGCATCGGCCATGCCGTGCTCGTCGTCTATACCGATAGCGGGGCATACGTGCTCGATAATCAGACGAACATGGTGCTGTCCCACGCTCGGTACAAGCACTATATTCCCCAGTATTCAGTAAATGAGAAATTTCGTTGGATGCACGTTCCCACCAAAAAACGGTTCGGGAAGAAAGCAACAACGAACAACGTGAAACAGGAAAACGTTTTACCTGTTCCGTAAAACACCAGATGGAGTTGACTATGGCATCAAACATTACCATGACCGAAGCGTCCGAACCGATAGGAGGGGCCAAACAAGGCGTAAAAATTGCCGTTGTTTTGGCTTTTGTCCTGGTTTTGTCCGCGGGGATGGCTTTTCTGGGTGGCCGGGCCATCGATGAAAAGCGTCAGGTGACCCTGGATAATCAGGAGAAACGGCTTCGACTCCTCGCCCACGGGCGGGCTCAGATGGTCGAGGCGTGGCTGGAGAATCTTTCTCAGCAGGGTGACCGGCTGATTAAGTCGGACTTGTTCCGGCTCTACGCCGCAGAAGTTGATTCGATCAACGGCGACCTGGCATCCATTTTCGGGGCAATTCCCGGGCAGGATGTCGACAGCGGCGTGCCTGAATTGGCCCAGCAGTTGCCGATGATGCAGAACATGCTGCGCGAATTTTCCGCCTATGCCGGGTTCGTCAATGCACGAATCCTCAACCGGGAAGGCGACGCTTATATCGCCACGGATGGTCATCTGCCTCCCATGCTCGCCGAACAGGTGGCACAGGCCTCCGAGGCTATCCGCACGAAGTCCCCACGGTTCTCGCCCCTCAGAAAAACCGGGCAGGGAGTTGAGCTGGACGTATACGTGCCCATCTTCCCGCCGGACGATACCGATGGCGAACAGGCACCGGTTGGTACCCTGATGATTACACGACAGGTCTCGGGGCAGATCACTGAACTGCTTTCCAATTCGTCCCTGTCGGCTGAAGGTGAGAAAACCCGCCTTATGCAGCGCATGGGCAATGTGTACAGGGAAGTGACACCCTGGACCGCTTCGGGGTTCTCGGATGTGGTGGCTGATATTTCTTTGAATGAGGACAACATCCTGCCCTTTGCCCAGCGGAGCAGTCTGTCGGATGAGAGCAGCAAGGTGTTCTCCATGGCTGTCCCGGTGAATGGGCCGCAGTGGTGGATCGTTCAGGAAGCCGGAGCACAAGGTGTTCTCGGCCCCATCGAGAGCTACAGTGGTACGGTCTATGTGGTCACCGGACTGGGTGTACTGACCGCCTTCCTGATGGCCGGGCTTGCCTGGTGGGTCATGGCCGGGGTGCAGTCAAAACGTGTTGCAGCCGAATTCAAGGCGCTGGCGTTGCAGATCGAGGACCAGAAGCGGTTCATCGACTCCATCAATGCCAATATCGAAGAGTTCATCACGCTCAAGGATGCCGAAGGCAAGTACACGTACGTCAATGATGCCTTTGCCCTGGCTGTGGGCAGAAGCCGGGACGAGATCATCGGCATGGATGGCGTGGCAGTGTTCGGCTACGATACGGCCAAGCGCCTCTCTTCCATGGACGATATCGTTCTGATGGAAAATCGGCAGGTTGTCGTTAACGAGTCGGTCTTCCTGCGTTCTCAGCGTTACCGTTTCCAGATAGCGAAATCTCCTTATTGCGGTGCAGATGGCACCTGCATCGGCATTGTCGAAGTGTATCGCGATATGACGGAATTTGTCGCCATACAGGAGAAGAACCGTCGGCTTATCCGTCGGGCCATGGAGGCTCTTGGTTCCACCATTGAAGCGGCAGATCCCTATCTGGGTGGTCACACAAAGCTGCTGGCCGGTTTATCGGTCGAGGTGGCTCGCCACATGCATTTGCCCGAGACCGATGTGGTGGAAATTGAAACCGCGGCCAACCTCTCTCAGATAGGCAAGATGTTCGTGCCCAATGAGATTCTGACCAAACCCGGCAAGCTGACTCCTGAGGAAAAGGCGACCATGGAAAACCATGTGGAGCACGCCTACCGCATCCTCAAGGATATCGATATTGCCGAAGGGGTGCTCATCGCCATTTACCAGATGAGTGAGCATGTCGACGGCAGCGGGTATCCCAAGAAGCTGACAGGTAATGAAATCATTTTGCCTGCTCGCATTCTGTCTTCCCTCAACGCGTTTTGCGCCATGATTCGCCCCCGTTCATATCGCGGGGCCAAATCACCTGAGGATGCGCTGGGAATCCTGTTGCAGGAAAATACCAAATACGATCAGGACGTTGTTCACGCATTGGGCGAAGTGCTCAAAACCCCCACAGGGGAGCGCGTGCTGCGCGAAGAGTTGTAATAACCGATCCGTCTGGTGTGGATTGCAAGTCCCGGTGTTTCGACGCCGGGACTTTTTTGTCTCATGGTAAAAGTGAGCGGGAAGATGCAGCAAACTTTGACGAAAGTACGATTATACGTATATGAAGGGTAAGTTGAAAAATGTTGAATTGAGGTGTGCTTCTACCTGCCAACAATGATCCTCAGTATTGCTGTCGGCAGGTCCTTTTCCAAAGCGGCTAATCGGAGGTACGATGCATGGTCTAGAGTTAGCTGCTCTTTCAGGAATTCTGGTCATTGGTATTCTTTGTCAGTGGATCGCCTGGCGCGTGAAACTGCCTGCAATACTCTTTCTTCTTTTATGCGGCATACTTGTCGGCCCGGTTTTACGATACCTTGAGCCGGATGCCCTTTTCGGAAATATGCTGTTTCCGTTCATTTCGCTGGCGGTTGCGGTCATCCTGTTTGAAGGAAGCCTGACGCTCCGGTTTCAGGATATTTCGGGTCTGCGAAAAGTCGTACGCAACATGATAACCATCGGAGCGGTACTGACCTGGGGCATCACCGCTGTGGCAACCCGGATGCTCATGGGCTTTTCGTGGGAGATCGCCTTCCTTTTTGGCGCGCTCATGGTTGTTACCGGACCTACGGTTATCGTCCCCATGCTCAGGACCGTGCGTCCCAATGCCAACCTTTCAAATATCCTTCGGTGGGAAGGTATTCTTATCGATCCCATTGGTGCCACGCTGGCAGTGCTGGTATTCCAATTCATCGTGGCTGTCGGGCTTCAGGATGGCATTGCCGATATGGTGGCCGTATTCGGTAAAATACTGCTGATCGGTGGTGTGCTGGGGTCCATCTGCGGCTTTATCTTCAGTGTGGCCCTGCGCAAACATTGGATTCCTTCATTCCTGCACAACTTCTCGGCCCTTGCTCTGGTCTGCGCGGCCTTTGCCATTTCCGATACCCTCGAACCGGAATCGGGTCTTTTGACCGTGACGGTCATGGGCGTCTGGCTTGCCAACAGCAAGGGCGTCGAGGTCGTGGATATTCTCGACTTCAAGGAACACCTGAGCATGGTGCTGATTTCCATGCTGTTCATTATTCTGGCCGCCCGTATGGAGTTGTCGGTCTTCAATGATCTGGGTGTGTCGGCCTTGATTCTGTTCGGCGTGCTCCAGTTTGTGGCACGACCGATTTCAGCACAGGTATCTGCCTTTGGTTCCAAGCTGACAGGGGCCGAACGTCATTTCCTCTCGTGGATTGCCCCTAGAGGCATCGTGGCAGCGGCTATTTCCGCTGTCTTTGCCATCAAGCTGGAGTCTCTTGGCTATCCGGAAGCGCAGCAATTGGTTCCGCTGACGTTTGTCATGATCGTGGGGACGGTCCTGTTGCAAAGCTTTACGGCCCGGCCCATAGCCCGATGGCTCAAGGTGGCGGAACCTGATCCCAAAGGGTTCCTTATTGTGGGGGCGGATATCCTGTCGCGCAATATTGCCACCTGTCTGGTGGAGAACGGATTTCGGGTACAGCTTACCGATCAGAACTGGAATAATGTCATGGCGGCGCGGATGGAAGGATTGCCTGCCTACTGGGGAAATCCAGTATCAGAGCATGCCGAACGCCATTTGAACCTTGTCGGGGTCGGGCGACTGCTTGCCCTTAGCTCCAACAAGGAATTGAATGCGCTGGCAGCCCAGCACTATCGCATTGAGTTCGGTGCCAGCAATGTTTTTACTGTCAGAAACAGGCAGCCGGATGATTCCGTGGAGACTGCCAAGTCCACGTTCCGATTGAGCGGACGGCCCTTGTTTGATGAAAAAGTAACGTACAAAAGTTTGATGGAATTGGTTGAAGGTGGCGCGGAACTCAAGACCACGCCATTGACCGAGAAGTTCACATTTGAGGACTATCTCGATCAGTGCGAGGAGAAACGTATCCCATTATTCGCCATCACTCCTGGAGGCAGTCTCAGGATATTCACCGGGGATGAGGATTTTACCCCCAAGACCGATTGGCGAATCGTCGGCACAGCTACTTGCGTGCCGTTACGGTCACTGGACAAGGACGGCAAGCACGTCCAGGAATCTGCCAAACAGTCGGACTGATTCGTGTGCGCTGAATAGGGAAGAACCAATAGTGAGAAAAAAAGGGGCGTCCAGATGGACGCCCCTTTTGCTTATTGCTCTTTAGTCGATTTGAATCCGATTGTTCGTCGTAGGAGTTTTCCGGTTTTGGCCGCTGCTCCCTGTACTCCGGCATAGAGGGCCGGGACAACGATGACGCCAAGAATGGTGGCTGCGATCATACCGCCGAAAACCGATGTTCCGAGGGCGTGTCGGCTGGCAGAGCCTGCACCGCTCGCTGTCACCAGCGGGATAACGCCGAGAATGAAGGCAAAGGAAGTCATGAGAATGGGACGGAACCGGAGATTGGCAGCCTCAAGCGCTGCTTCTCGGAGGCTGAGTCCTTTTTCATGCTGTTCTTTGGCAAACTCGACGATCAGAATGGCGTTTTTGGCAGCCAGACCAATGAGCATGACCAGTCCGATCTGCGCATAGACGTTGTTTTCCAACCCGCGCATCCACTGCGAGGCCATGGCTCCGAAGATGCCGAGCGGCACACAGAGGATGACGGCGAACGGAGTCGCCCAGCTTTCATACTGCGCAGCAAGAACCAGGAAGACCATGACAACGGCAAGGGCAAAGACCATGGCGGTCTGTCCTCCGGCGTTCTTTTCCTGATAGGCGATGCCTGTCCACTCATACCCGTAGCCATCCGGGAGGTTCTGCCGTGCAGCAGCCTCCATGGCGGCCATGGCCTGACCGGAACTGACTCCGGGAGCCGGGTTGGCCGTGATCTCAACCGTTTTGAAGATGTTGTACCGCTGCACATACTCCGGACCGGTTGTCCTTTCGGCTTCGGCTACGGTTGAAAGCGGGACCATCTTGCCATCTTCCGAACGCATGTAGAAGCGGGAGATATCCTGAATCTTGGTTCGGTACTCGGGCTCGGCCTGTGCCATGACGCGGTAGGTGCGTCCGTACTTGTTGAAGTCGTTGATGTAGTAACCGCCGAGGTACGTCTGCATGGTCTGGAATACCTGATTGACCGGTACTCCCATCTTTTTGACCTTGTCGCGATCCAGTTCCACGGAAAATTGCGGAACATTGGTGGAGAAAGTCGTAAAGCTTGAGGCGATTTCGGGCAGTTGGTTGACTTCCGACATAAAGGATCGGGAGACAGCCGACAGGTCTGTCAGTGCGCCACCGGTGCGATCCTGCAGTTCAAATTGCAGGCCGCCGGTCGAGCTGAGACCACGAATCGGAGGCGGTCCAAATCCCATGACGATGCCGTCCTGAATCCTGTTGAATTCAGCTTGAGCCCGCCCCATGATCGCCTGGTAACTGAGGTCCGGAGTCGTACGCTCTGACCAGTCATCCAAAACGACGAACAGGGCCGAGTTGTAGGATGAATAGGACCCGGTCAGCAGGCTGAAACCGCCCAGTGTGACGAAGCTGCGGATGCCCGGTGCATTTTTGAGGTATTCCTCAACCTGCTGGACAGCCATGTCGCTTCGATCCAAAGAGGCAGCTTCAGGAAGCATGCAGTTGACAATGAAGTATCCCTGATCTTCGTCCGGCACAAAGCCTGATGGCAGTATATTGAGGAAACCACCGGCTCCGGCTGTCAGTGCGATAACCACGAGCAGCCCAAGAATGGAGCGTCGGACCATCAGCGAAACACCGGAGTTGTAGCGGGCGGTCACCCAGTCGAAGATGAGGTTGAATTTATCGAAAAACCATCCCAGTGGTCCGCCGATTGGCGTATAAGGCCGGAGCAGCAGGGCACTGAGCGCTGGTGACAAAGTCAGCGCGTTGATTGATGAAATCAGAACGGAGACAGACAGTGTCAGGGCAAACTGTTTGTAGAGCTGACCGGTGATACCGCCCATGAAGGCGACAGGTATGAAGACCGCTACCAGAACCAGCGTCGAAGCGATGATCGGCCCGGTTACTTCCTTCATGGCCTTGATGGTGGCATCCTTGGCTGACAGGCCCTCTTCGTCAATTATTCGCTGCGTTGCCTCGACCACGACAATGGCGTCATCAACAACAATACCAATGGCGAGGACAAGCCCGAACAATGTCAGTGTGTTGATGGAGAAGTCGAGCATGGGGAACAGGGCAAAGGTACCGATCAGAGAGACTGGCACACAGATCATCGGGATGAGCGTTGTGCGCCAGTTCTGCAGGAAGACGAACACCACGATGAAGACGAGGACCAGAGCTTCAATAAGGGTGCTTTGGACCTCTTCAATGGACGACTCAACAAACAGTGTCGTGTCGTATGGGATCTGATATTCCACTCCCTGCGGGAAGTATTGGGCCAGGTTGTCCATCACGTTACGCACTTCAGATGCTACGTTCAGGGCATTGGCGCCGGGAAGCTGGTAGATCAGCAACGATGCCGTGTCCTGTCCGTTCAGACGGGCGAAAGTGTAGTAGTTGCGTGATCCCAGTTCCACTCGGGCCACATCCCTGATGCGGGTGGTGGAGCCGTCTTCATTGGCCTTGAGAAGGATCGCGCCGAACTCTTCGGGATCCGCCAGTCGTCCCTGAACGCGCAAGGACATCTGGTACTGCTGGCCTTTGGGGGTCGGGGGCATGCCGATCTGTCCGGCCGGTGCCTGAACGTTCTGCTCCTGCACTGCCTGAATGACATCCGTTACGGTCAAGCCGTAGGTGGCGAGCTTGTTCGGCTCCAGCCAGAGGCGCATTCCGTAGTCCTTGTCACCAAACAGGGAAACATCGCCAACACCCTCGATACGACGCAAGGCATCATAGAGGTTGATTTTGGCGTAGTTGTTCAGGAACAGGGAGTCGTATTGCGGTTCTTTTGACGTCAGATTGATGATGAGAACGATGTCAGGCGACCGTTTGCGAACGGAGATACCTGCATTGCGTACTTCCTGGGGCAGCTGTGCCGCAGCGAGGTTGACGCGGTTCTGTACATCAACAGTCGCCAGTTCAAGGTCTCTGCCCAGGTCGAATGTGACGTTGAGGGCCATGGAGCCGTCGTTGGCCGAGATGGAGGACATGTACATCATGTCCTGGGCGCCGTTGACCTGCTCTTCGATAGGCGTTGCCACCGATTCCATGACGGTCTCCGCATCGGCGCCGATATAGTTGGCGCGGACACTGACCGATGGCGGTGCGATTTCCGGGTACTGCGCGATGGGCAGTGAGAAAAGACTCAGTGTCCCGACCAGCAGAATGATGATCGCGACAACCGAGGCAAAAATAGGGCGATTGATGAAGAATTGGACGAACATGGCTTAGCCGTCCTTGTTCTCAGCACCATCTTGGTCGCTGTTTGACTCGTTTGGCTGGGATGAATTCAGATCAACCTCTTCGCCACCCGGCTTTGTCATGGGAACGACAATGGGCTTGATTTCCATGCTCGGGCGCAGTCGACGGACATCGTCGGTGACAATAAGATCATCAGGGGAGAGTCCTTCTTTGACTACGACGAAGTTGTCGACTTCATATCCGGTCTCAACAGGTTGGTTCACGAGCTTGTTGTCCTGATCAACCTTGTAGATGGAGGTCATGCCCTGCACGTCGATGATGCTGCGGGAAGGGACGACAATGGCATCTTTGGTTTCTTCGATAAGGATGAGAACACGGCTGTACTGTCCGGGACGAAGAAGGCCGTCCGGATTCGGGAACTGGACTCGAATGCCCAGTGTGCCGGTCTTCGGATCAACGGCGCGGTCAACCATGCTCAACTGACCGGAATGTTCGTATTCGGTGCCATCGGAAAGCAGCATCCTGAGGCCGTCGTCGGGAAGGTTGCTCTGCTCCCGGTTGCGTTTGGCTTTGAGGTAGTCGGCTTCATTGACACTGAAAGAAACATAGACCGGATCGACGGTGGAAATGGTGGCGAGCAGGGTGGATTCGCCCTTGCCCACGAGGTTGCCGACATCAACCTGAACACGGCCGATGATGCCATCGATGGGCGAATAGATTTTGGTGTATCCCAACTGTATGTTGGCATTCTCGACCTGGGCCTTGTTCTGGCGAACTTTGGCCTGATAGGTGCTGAAGCTGGTCTGGTAGGACTCGAACTCGGTCTGGCTGACCACTCCTTCTTCAAGGAGTTTTGAGTAACGGGCCATGTCTTTTTTTGCTTTTTCCAGCAATGCCTGATTGTAATCAAGCTCCGATTTTGCCTCTTTGAGGTCTTCCTCGAAAGGTTTCGGGTCGATGACGAATAACAAATCGCCTTTTTTGACTGCCCGACCTTCCTCAAACTGCTTTTCAAGAAGGAACCCTTCTACCCGGGCTCGTATGTCGACTGTATCAACAGCACTTATCTGACCAATGAATTCGCCCCAATTGGGCATGTCTCTCGTTTCGACTTTTGACACCTTCAGCGGTCTGACTTCGGGTGCAGCTGCCTGTTTTTCTTCGTTTTCCGTACAGCCGGAAAAAACGAGACCAACGAGACAGAGAAAAATGACGGGGAAAATGGGAGCTGCTTTTTTGTATGGCATCGGCATACCTTTGAAAAGACTGTTAATATTGTTTGATTCCATCAGGGAGTGTAACCAGAAAAGCCTATTCATATCAAATATTATTTCTCCTTAACATAATACGTATGCGGTTTTATTGGCAGATGGTATTTTTTGTCTTTTCTCATTGTTGACTCGGGACCTTGCAGCCTTTACTTACAGTTGTACCAACAATATCGCAGACTGGAGGAGAGGATGGCTGACAAACCGTGCAAAGAGAACCCCATGCAGGGGATTCCTATGGGCATCAATTTTACCACGTTTATCTATTCCCTGTCGTCTTCGGCCATGGTCGCCCTGGGTGAAGCCGCTGACCCCAGCACCGGGAAGACTGAATTTCACCCGCAGATGGCCAAACACACCATCGATGTGCTCGGCATGTTGAAGCAAAAATTCGACCAGGGGTTGGACGAAGACGAACGGAAGCTGTTGTGCGATATCGTCTATGACCTTCGCATGACCTACGTGAACAAATCCAAATAAGAGAAGAGAAAATGTCTCAACTAATCAAGGCGGGTCTGGTCGGCGTCACCGGCTATACCGGCATGGAGTTGGCGCGGCTGATGACGCACCACTCGTCCATGGAACTCGTCCGCGCAACGTCCCGCTCCGAGGCTGGTAAAACCCTGGCCGACATCTATCCTTTCCTGACCCGACTCCCCCTTGGCGAGTTGGTCATCACTCAGCCCGACCCGGCTGATCTGGCTGCCGAGTGTGATGTGGTCTTTCTTGCCGTGCCGCACAAGACAGCCATGGAGATAGCCGCAGAGCTGCTGGATGAAGGCGTTAAGGTCGTCGATCTGTCAGCCGATTTCCGCATCAATGACAAGGCCACGTATGAAGAGTGGTATGCCACCGAGCACACCAAGCCGGAATATCTGGCTGAGGCCGTATACGGACTGCCCGAACTGTATCTTGATGAGATTATGGGTGCGCGGTTGATCGCCAATCCCGGTTGTTATCCGACATCGGCCATTCTCGGGCTGACGCCTGCCCTGTCTGCCGGTCTGGTCAGCACCGAGAATATCGTCATCGATTCCAAGTCTGGTACCTCCGGTGCAGGGCGTGGCGCCAAGGTCGGCACGCTCTTCTGCGAAGTACATGACTCCTTCAAGGCGTACGGGCTTGCTTCCCATCGCCATACCCCGGAGATCGAGCAGGAGATTTCCAAAGTAGCTGGTAAGGACATCACCGTATCGTTCAATACGCATCTGCTCCCCATTGATCGCGGCATCCTGTCCACCATGTATACGACCCTCAGCGGCGAGCATACAGTGGATGATGTGCTTGAAGTGTATACGGAGTTCTACGCTGACAAGCCCATGGTTCGCGTGCTGCCCAAAGGGCAACTGCCCGAGACCCGCTACGTGCGAGGTACGGTCTTCTGCGATATCGGGATTGTCGTCGATCCGCGCACGAACCGCTTGATTGTGGTTTCCGCCATCGACAACCTGTGTCGCGGCGCTTCCGGTCAGGCACTCATGAATGCCAATCTGATTTGCGGGCTTGATATCGACGAAGGGCTGCCCATGGCCCCCATGATGCCCTAGCGCATTGGAATTACGTGAAATCAGAAGGCCGCTCGCAAGGGTGGCCTTTTTTCATGGCAGAGCCAGTCATAACGAAAAGTTATCGCAGGGCTAACGAAACACGATTATACATTCTTGTAATCTCATCCTATGAGGGCTTTAAGACAACTGCAAAAAGGAGCACTCATATGCAGACTTGGACACCGACCCTGATAGGCACGAAACGTCATCGTAAGGCTGTTACTCCGCGTGAACTGGTGAGTCAGATTTTCTCGCCTGAAGATTCCACTGGTTCTGGTGAGCAGATGCGCCTCGGGTTGATGGTCAGCTCCATCAAAGTGGCGCTTTGTGTGGCTGCGGCTTTTGCCTGCTACGCCACCATAGCTCAGTTGCAGTAACATTTTTTTGGATTCTTTCCCGAAAGGTCGTTCACGGCGGAAGTATTCAATGGCCTGAGAGGTCGTTGAATCGGTTTCTGTTCCAGTGTGATACGGATCGACCACCTGTGGAGGGATCAATACAGATCTGACTTGGCGCATGCTCGTGTGAGTGTGCGCCTTTTTTGTGCCTGATGGTAGTTGTGTGGCATTTGTTCTTCAAACGCGTGTGAGGAAAGACGCGTTGAGAGCGATGTAGATGACATCATAAAAAATCGTGAGGACTTCCATGCACATGCATGGAAGTCCTCACATTCCCATTATCCTCAAATCCTGCTTCCTCAAACAGGACTGGAGAAACTTTTTTAACTACACAGACAGTCGCTGAATACCACGCGATCGGTGTACTCGGCCTGCTTGCCCTTGTTCCAGCGTGAAACTGGACGGTAGTAGCCGACGATGCGTGTGTATACCTCGGCTTCCTCGCCGCAGGTGGGGCACTCGAAGTGCTCGCCCAATACATATCCGTGTTCTTTGCAGATGGAGAAGGTCGGTGTGACCGAGACATACGGAATCTTGGTCTTGGTGAACGCCTTCAGGATGAAGTTCCTCAATGAAGCCGGATCAGTGACCGCTTCGCCAAGGAAGGTGTGGAATACGGTGCCGCCGGTGTAGAGCGGCTGCAACTGATTCTGGTGCTCCAGCGCATAGAGTACATCGTCGGAAATGCCAACCGGCAGTGCCGTCGAGTTGGTGTAATACGGGGTTCCGTTGCCCTGTGCCTGGATGTCCGGGTAGAGCGACTTGTCGATCTTGGCCAGACGGTAGCTGGTGCCCTCTGCGGGGGTTGCTTCTAGGTTGTAGAGGGAGCCTGTCTCCTCTTGAAAGCGGGAAGTGACACGGCGCAGGTGGTTGAGCACCCGGCGCATCAGGCGAACGCCGCCTTCAGTTTCGATTCCACGGCCGATCAGGTTCAGACATGCTTCATGCCCGCCAAGAAGACCGATGGTGGAGAAGTGTCCCTTGTATCCGTTCTTGAGGTAGCGCTTGGACCACGGGAACATGCCCGCTTCAAGGTTGTTGTTGATGACCTTGCGCTTGTACTCAAGGGATTCCTTGGCAAGTTCTGCGTATTCGGTGATCAGTTCAAGAAAGTCATCTTCGGACTGAGCAAGATAGGCGAGCTTGGGCAGGTTCAGTGTGACCACACCGATGGAGCCGGTGAGGTCGCCTGCGCCGAACAGGCCGCCGGTCTTGTTGCGAAGTTCGCGAAGATCCATTTGAAGACGGCAGCACATGGACCGAACGTCTTCGGGATTGAGATCAGAGCTGATGAAATTCTGGAAGTAAGGCACGCCGTATTTCGCGGTGAGCTGCATCAACAATTCACCGATGTCGGATTCCCACGGGAAATCCTTGGTGACGTTGTACGTCGGGATCGGGAACGAGAAGATGCGGGACTGGTAGTCTCCTTCCAGCATGACTTCGATGTACGCCTTGTTGATCATGGCCATTTCTTCTTCGAAGTCGCCATAGGTCAATGTGTCGTCGTATTTGCCGCCGATGATGATCGGCTCGGAAGCGATGTGCTTGGGAGCGACGAGATCGAACGAAAGGTTGGTGAACGGAGACTGTCCGCCCCAGCGAGAGGTCGTGTTCAGGTTGAAGACGAACTTCTGCATGCACTGGCGTACCTGCTCGTAATTGAGACCGTCGTGGCGAATGAAGGGTGCCAGGTAGGTGTCGACGTTGTTGAACGCCTGGGCCCCGGCCCATTCGTTCTGCAACGTGCCGAGAAAGTTGTTCATCTGGCCGAGGGCAGTGTCAAAATGCTTGGCAGGACCGGCAGAGGCGCGGCCTTCGAGGTTGAACCCTTCGAGCAGCAGGTCGCGCAGGGACCAGCCCGCGCAGTATCCGGCAAGACCGAATGAAAGATCATGGATGTGAAAGTATCCGTGCTCATGGGCCATGCGGATTTCTTCCGGGTATTTTTCCAGCGCGTAGCGTGCCTGGACCGTCCCCGAAAGGTGGAGCATCAATCCCTGAAAGGAATGGGTCATGTTGGCGTTTTCATTAACGCGCCAGTCGGCCTGATCAAGGTAGGTGTCGATGACATCCTTGATATCAAGATATGCTTCCTTCTGAGAGCGGAGCTGTCTGCGCTTTTCCCGGTACAGGATATACTTTTTGGCGATTTCAAACTGTCTGGACTCCATGAGAATCTGCTCGACAGTGTTCTGGACATGCTCCTGTTCGGGGATGTCCACTCCATCGAGTTTTTGCTCAACCTTTCTCGCCAGACGTTTGCCGAGAATGGGGTCCTTGATACCGCTGGCAGCGAGTGCCTTGAAAATGGCTTGGGAGATGCGGTCAGTTGACCACGTTTCCAACCGGCCGTCGCGTTTCATGATCTGACTGGGCATGCTCCGTCTTCCTCCTTGGGGGCACATATTGTTGAATCTTCAGTTCGTAATCGAGAGGCAGGTAGCTTTGGGCTGTTTCGATATCGTTATCGGTAAGCCCGGGCACACGTGTGGTGCGGAAGTAAAATGCCTCGGGTTTGGCCTGTGCAATCCTGAATATGCGTTCGAGGTTGGCTTTGGCGGCAATTTCGGAAACGGCGTGGCCGGTGAGGGCGGGGTACTTGGCGTACGGTCCCTTCACATCAACGGCAAAAACATCGGCCAGATTGCATTCCAGCAGTTCGGCGACGATATCGGGCCGCATCCCGTTGGTGTCGATTTTGATGGGCAGTCCGACTTTTCTGATTTCCATGAGCAACTCGCCCAGCGCAGGGACCAGTGTGGGTTCCCCTCCGGTGATGGTCACACCGTCCAGCCATCCGGCGCGGTCGCGCAGGTAGGATGTGATGCGCGTCTTGTCGATGGCAGGGAGCGATTGCATGTCCCACGCCAGTTCATGGTTGTGGCATGTCGGACAATGCAGGTTGCATCCGCCGAGAAAAATAATGCACGTGGCTCGCCCCGGCCAGTCGCAAAGGCTCAGGTTCTCAAAACCGCGTACGTAGTTCCATACCCCGACGGGTGTATCCATCCTCAAAT
>MDTD01018499.1_pt1 | contig 71716 bp, 57 predicted proteins | sample 811221 | NCBI WGS metagenome assembly MDTD01 (sample SAMN05326646, study PRJNA326480) | marine metagenome | isolation source: seawater | place: Pacific Ocean: South West | collected 2011 | reverse complement strand
GCTTCAACTGATTCATGTCCAGTTGCGGGAATGCAAAATCTAGAGAGAAAGCTATACGGTATCCAATTTCATCCTGAGGTAACTCACACCTTACAAGGGGCGAATATTCTCAGACATTTCGTGCTCGACATATGTAATTGCAAGCCCTTATGGACAGCTGCAGGGATTATCGACGATCAGATAGCACGCATAAAAACGCAGGTAGGTAATAATAACATCCTATTGGGTTTGTCGGGAGGTGTCGATTCATCGGTGGTGGCGGCTATTCTGCATCGAGCCATTGGAGATCAACTCACCTGTGTATTTGTGGATAACGGTTTGCTGCGTAAAAATGAGGGCGATATGGTAATGGAGACCTTCGCAAAGAACCTCGGGGTTAAAGTAATTCGGGTCGAAGCAAAGGAGAGGTTTCTTTGTAATCTGGTTGGCGTGTCTGACCCTGAAGAAAAGAGAAAGCTGATAGGCAATACCTTTGTTGAGGTTTTTGATGAAGAGTCTCAAAAGATAGCAAATGTAAAATTTCTTGCTCAGGGAACGATTTACCCTGACGTCATTGAATCGGCTGCATCAAAGACAGGAAAGGCGCATGTTATTAAATCTCATCATAATGTTGGAGGCCTTCCTGATGAGATGAATTTAGAATTGGTCGAACCACTTCGAGAGTTGTTCAAAGATGAGGTTAGAAAGGTAGGGACTGAGCTAGGTTTGCCTCGCGAAATGGTCTATAGGCACCCTTTTCCGGGTCCCGGTTTGGGAGTTCGTATTGTAGGAGAAGTAAAACAAGACTACATCGACATTTTGCGAGAAGCCGATGCGATTTTTATAGAGGAGCTAAGTCACTTCGATTGGTATGAAAAGACTAGTCAAGCATTTGCTGTGTTCTTGCCTGTTAAATCGGTTGGCGTGGTTGGCGACGCTCGGAGATTTTCATGGGTCATAGCTCTGCGAGCAGTGGAAACACTTGATTTTATGACCGCCCGATGGGCGCATTTACCATATGAGCTGCTTGAACGCGTTTCCAACCGCATCATTAACGAGATACCTTTGGTGTCTAGGGTCACTTACGATATATCGGGCAAACCGCCAGCAACTATTGAGTGGGAGTAAATAAGCACTTTTAATTAGTAGGTTATACAAGACAAATTTTGTCATTTTTTAAGTCAAGTATGTGTTTTTAATTTCCAATGACCAGAATACGAAAATCTAGTTCAATAATTGGAAACTATAAGAAGTCATAAAGTAAATTTTGTTCTATCTTTTTAAAGTTTTAATTAACTCTTCAAACTTACTATTAAATTCTGCTTCGCTTTTTAATGCGTCTGTGACACATCCTGTCATATGTGTTTTTAATATTCTTGCCTCGACACTTGTTATGGCACTTCTAACTGCTCTCATTTGATTTAGTATATCAATGCAATATTTGTCCTCATCGATCATTTTAGCGATACCACTAAGTTGTCCTTCGATTCTTTTTAGACTAGGAATTTGTTTTTTATGGCATGGATATATCATATGATTTTTGGAATTACGTATGTGAATAGCGTGGCAAAAATAAATAACGCTAAAGAAAAGTAATAGATATATCTTGAATGTTTTCTTGCTCGTATGCACACCCTTCCTAACTCAGGGTCTGAAGGGCAAGGCATATAGAACGTTTTATAATTGACCTGACCAGCAAAAATAATCATCAGCAATGCAAAAATGGTTATGTACAACTTATATTGGGACAAGACAATTAGAAACGGAAAAACTGTTATTAAATTTGCAAAAGAAGCACCAGCACCAAGAACAATAAAGAGAGAGGGTAGTCCACAACATATCAAAGTTGATGAGGACGCAAGTAGCGATAAAAAATTTGCTGATTTATCTTGCATAGTTCCTAGAGGTTTATGATTGTCATGTCGATTGCATTTAGACCATTTGTAAGAATTTTTTCTTTGATGTCATCGAATTGAATTTGTTGACCCTTATTGTAAGCAATCAAAACTTTGCCTGAGCTAAGGTCAACATCAATCTTTTTAACATTGGGATCTTTTGTAAAAGTCTTTTCAATACCTCTGGCACAAAAATCACACACCATGCCCTTCACATTTACGACTGCAATTTGAGAATCTGTTACACCCATAACAAATTTATTAAACCTTATCGGATCAACTTTTAGTTTTTTTCCATCCACTAGTTGTTCATGAAGATGACCTTCGTTGAAATAAGGCATTTGATCATGTGGATTTTCTGCCCAAGTTATTGAGGTAAAAATGATCAATAATAATATTTTTCTCATAATTTTTTCTAAAACCGATACATCACATGAAAATCCAGATTAGTTCTCCGGTGATAACCAATTTCCATTAGAGTGTTGCCTTTAAAAAACTTTAATACAGGATAGGTTGACCATTTGTTGTCAAGAGAGTTTTTTTTGGACTTCAGCATTACCCATGTGTGTAAATCACCGTAATCTCCAAGATAGGGTGCTACCCCTATTTGGTAGCTCTGCTCTAAATAGTCTTGAATCTTTTTCTCAGTTTTTTTTAATCCAAAACCCACAAATAACCTTCTTGTCTCCCAATCTCCATGCATACCATAAAAATAATTATTGAATCCCTTTGAACTTAAGCCTGATTGAAAATACAAATTTCTTTGTGAAAATTTGGTATTTTCCCTGTCAATGAGGTATGTAAATCTTGCAGATAAATAATCTTCATTAAAATATTTATCTCTGATTTTTTCTACTCCTATAGAGTATTTATATGTGGGTGAGTAGTGGACATAGATGGAATTTTTCATATTATCTGAAAATGCCATTATGGTTGAACCACCTGAATAAGATATTGGTCTTGCATCAATTCCAAACGATAAAAAGACAAAAATAAAAGTAATTCGTATACCCATAGGGGTATGTTAGCATTAGAGATATACTAAACGTTATTAATTTTCAATAAGACAAGATTGCTTCTTAAAGATGGACGATTTGAATCGTCTTCAAACTATAAAAATCAAAAAAATACTTCTAGCTATACCAGCAATACCGAGCATTTGTCATGCGTCAGAAGCGAACAAAGAACGCTAAGGTTCTTGGGTGGTTAATGAAATACTACCCACGATACAGCAACCAGTGTTGAGTGAAGATTCGGCACTAGGGAGGCTCTGTTGGGCGAGTGAAGGAGGGTATTGTTATACATAATGTGTAACATATTTAATTTAAACAATGTTTGAAAACCTGTGATTGTGGAATGCGAATAATTGTGATTTTTGAGAAATGTTACTTAATAAAAAGTACTATTGTCCCTTGAAACAATTAAAACTAAGATCTTTTCCTAAATAACTCTGATTTCAGAGCATCGCATTACTGAGTGGAGATTATTAAATTGAAAACAATACTTTGTGTAATGAGCGTCGCATTGATATTAGTTTTAGTTATTATCAATCAGAGAGCTAACCTACTTATTTACTCAATGACCTTTAGCGAATTACCGGAGTTGTTAGATCCTATGGTTGGGGGAAAGGAAGTTAATTGGTTTGATGATTATTTTACGATTCAGAAAATTGATGATCTAACATTTGCTATCGGAGAGCCGAGATATCATCAATTAAATTTTAACTATCTAATACTTGGAGATAAAGAGGCAATTCTTTTTGATGCGGGTACTGGCCAGAGAGATATTCGAGAAGTTGTGGAGAGTATTACTGATCTACCGGTAACCTTTATCCCATCACACTTGCATTTTGACCACATTGGAAATGAGGTTGTCTTTGAAAATACCGCTCTTATTGATTTACCGCATTTGAGAAAAAGAGTAACTGATAACAAATTACTCCTAACTCGATTTGAGCATCTTGGTGAAACGGAAGGATATTCTCAGCCTGAAATTAAGATAAGTGAATGGTTGACACCCAATGAGACAGTTGATTTAGGTAGTAGGCGATTATTAGTATTGTACACACCAGGACATACTAATGATTCAATTTCTCTTTTTGACCGAGAGGCTGGTTATTTGTTTGCTGGAGATTTCCTATATCCTGGGCCATTGTATGGGTTTTTACCAAATAGTAATATGGGCGACTACCTGCAGGGTTCTCAGACAATAAAATCAGTTAGTGACGATAGGCTACGTGTATTTGGAGCGCACGGAAATGATTCTATAGGTATTCCTGAACTAAGTTTAGAAACAGTTACCCATTTGCAAGACGCTTTAATTGACATTCGATCTGGAATATTAAAATCTTATGGAATTTTTCCTGTAACTTATAAAGTTTATGATAGAGTTGAACTTCTCTCAGAACCAAGTTGGTTGCAAAATTGGGATCCTAGTTACCCAGAGCTAAAAATTGACACAAAGTAAAGACAGACTTTGCTGAAAACTATTAAATAAGGGGTTTCAGAGGGTATGACCTGTTGATTAGGCGCACCAAAAAGGAAATGATAATGCGGAATTTTGTAATCCTTATGGTTGGTGAGGAATCGGAAGGGGACTTGGAAAAATATTGAGTTGGAATAGCAAAGAAAGTAGCATGCTCGTGTAGTTGGGCTTCGTGAGCGATGGAGTGAATACAATGGATTGTTGTGGTCCGGGTTACGTTAGCCCAGCCGAGGCTATCAAAGCGTCTCGCGAGAAGATCCTCTATACGATTGCAATATATACAGGTACTGGAATTCAGAGACCAGACTATTTGTGTACCATCGATGCTGACCCAGAAAGTCCAACCTATTCTGAAGTTATCCACCGGTTGGAGATGCCGGGTATAGGAGATGAACTGCACCACATGGGATGGAACGCTTGTTCATCCTGTTTCGATGACAAGTCTATGAATCGCAGTCATTTGCTGGTTCCCGGTGTAAGATCATCGAATATCCATATTATCGATACAGGAACAGACCCTCGGGCTCCAAGCTTGTACAAAGTCATCGAAGGCGCAGAAATTAAGTCCAAGACAAATCTGTCGGCTCCCCACACCGTTCATTGTCTAAGGTCGGAAATCATCATTTCTATGTTAGGTGATGCCAAAGGCGAGGCGCCTGGGGGTTATCTTCACCTTGATAAGAATTTCAACATCCTGGGTCGCTGGGAAAATTCTATGGGTGATATTCCATTTGGCTACGACTTTTGGTACCAGCCGCGTCACAATGTTATGGCATCCTCTGAGTGGGCCGCTCCTAATACGTTTATGCCCGGATTTGATTTGGAAGAAGTGGGTCATCTAAAATATGGCCGCCGAATTCATCTTTGGGATTTCGAGAAACGGGAACCGAAACAAACCCTGTACTTAGGGGAAGACGGTTTGATTCCGCTAGAAGTGCGTTTTCATCATGACCCGAATAGCACTCATGGCTTTTGCGGCGCGGCGCTCTCTGCCAATATAATTCATTGGTGGAAGGACGATTCCGATGAATGGCAGTGGGAAAAGATAATTGATGTTGACAATGAACCGCACCCCGAATGGCCGATTCCAGTGCCTGGCATAATCTCGGTTATCCTGCTGTCAATGGACGACAAATATCTCTACTTCTGCAACTGGCTCCACGGCGATGTACGTCAGTATGACATTTCGGATCCCCATAATCCAAAGCTCACCGGCCAGGTTTGGATGGGTGGTTTGTTGAATAAGCAACCTAAAGTAAATGGAGTGAAAGTGACTGGGGGTCCACAAATGATCCAGTTATCACTTGATGGCAAGCGACTCTATGTTACGACATCGCTTTTCAGCACTTGGGATAACCAATTCTATCCAGAAATTCGAACCAATGGCGGCTGCATGTTAATGATCAATTGTGATATCAAGAATGGTGGAATGGAGATCGACCCCGATTTTATAGTCGATTTTGGTAAGGAACCTAATGGCCCGTCGCGCTGCCACGAAACGCGCTATCCTGGTGGCGATTGCACAAGCGATATCTGGTTATGACGACCATAACAATCACGAATCAAGACAATGCTCGTTATGAGGTGGTGGGTCGGCGACCGTTGCTAGATGAACTGCGTGATCAAGGTGTCGACCTTCCGTATGGTTGCCGATACGGCGGTTGCATAACCTGCGCTGCGAAGCTCATCGAGGGGACTGTTGATCAAAATGCACAGTTGGCATTGAATAATCGCCAGATTGAGAATGGTTACGTAATTCTTTGCGTAGCTCGACCGAAAACTGACTGTGCCATAGAGGTCGGTGTGGAAAGTCATGACTTCTTGTACCGCAATCCTTTTCTCGACCCACTGGCGCCGCATGAGTTGAAGGCCGATATCGCTACCCCCCGAGGAGGCCTGAAATGAGCTATATGGATCATTCTGAACCCTACGGTGATGATTATTTGCATGATATCCTTGCATCTGTAAAGACCATTGCCATGGTCGGGGCCAGTCCTGATAAGACGAAGTTTAGCTATGGGGTATTGCGCGTGCTTCACGAAACTGGCTATGACATGATTCCAATCAATCCACGCGAAGGCCTCAACGAAATTCGAGGCCTTCGAGTCTTTCAATCGCTGAGTTCTATTGATCGACCGGTCGACATGGTCAATGTGTTTCGGCGTTCTGAAGATCTTATCGATGTAGCTCATGAGGCTGTGGCTATTGAGGCAAAGGTTTTGTGGAGCCAGATAGGAGTTTTTAGTGAAGAAGCGGCGCGAGTAGCCGAGGCGGCGGGCTTAAAGGTGGTTATGAATCGCTGCCCGAAGATCGAACTCTTTCGCCCTTTTTGGAAACCAAAGCTGCATTTGGAAATCTGACTAAATATCATAATGACGCAATTGACTACAAAGAGTGCAAGAGCTCTGATAGCAGAGGCTGTCGATGGGCTACCCTCTATCACCGCGAGAGAGGCATTGGCATTAGTGGCTGATGATCAACATATTTTTGTTGATTTAAGTGATCAGTCTGAGAAAATAAAGACCTGCATCATCAGCGGTGCGGTATCCTCATAGCCCGGCATGCTTGAGTTCCATCTGGATCCAGAAAGCCTCTTGCATAAGGCGGAACTGGGTGAGCAAAAGACGTTTAGTTTCTACTTTGCATCTTGGGGGCAATCTGCATTGGCATCAAAATCAGCGACCGAAATCTGAATGCGAGGAATAGTAAATCTTACTGGGGGTTTAATTGCTTGGAGAAAAGCCGGTGGTGCAATCTCTGAATAGGTTTTTTCAGCGATCGACGATGATTATGCAATCATCTATGAACTTCAGAAAACATATGATGAGTGGTGCTATTGTATCTTTGATAAATTTTAGACTTGACAGCATCTTACTGCCCGAAGTTTTTTGGCTCTAGTGATTCACCTCTTGATTTTTTTGTGTTAAAAGCTGCAATGAATTGAAAACTTAACTGGAAGCTGCTCTTGCATTGAGTTTGCTGGCTGGCTGATGTCAAAGTCGAGTCGCGGAGTAGCTGACGCTATCTCAGAGGATTTGCAATGGTCAATTTTATTATCACTCTATTTTTATTTATTTTTTTAATTTGGGTTTCCCCCGCAGATGCTGAGGGAAATGTTAATTTCATGAGCCAACCTGTAGCTACTAAAAAAGGAGCGATGCCATCTTGTACGCCAATTGTTATAAAAGAAAGTCGTGGAAAGGTTATCCTGCGAGATGTCAATAAAAGCTGGCCAAAAGTTAAAATGGCTGCAAAGGATTTTGAGCGGCTGGCGAAATTCGCAGATTTTACAGCGTGTGTCGAGAATGTCGAGGAATATGCAGGTCGATATGAGCAAACTCATCTGATAAGTTTTTTGACAAGCAACCTAGTTCCTGGTATGCCGTCAGAGTTTGCACTCATGTTGCTGGGGCCTCCATCGCAGCCTGCTGCGATTACCAGTTATATGGACCCTCATACTGGGCAGCCCAAATCATATAGTTTTCTCGTCTGGAATAATCAGCAAAGGAGGAGCTTTCTGGGATCTGCATTGACTATTGCCGGGGCAGCCACCGGCATGTCCGCTGCCTCCGGAGCGATAGCGGCCACGCAAGCGGCCTCAATGGCTACCTCGGCGGCTGCCGCAGTATATAGTCTTGAGAATCTAAAGACCGCAAGGGTTGTTACAATCCAAGTTAACGATGAAAATGCTATTCAGTCATTTACCTCCAGCTAACTGGTCTGCAATTCCAAATGGCGGAACCACTTGAAATCTCGGATGGAGAAATATGAGAAACAACCTTAATTTTTGATTTAAAAAAGGAACAATCCTTATGTTCAGTCACATTATGTTGGGTGCAAAAAATATCGAAGAATCCAAAAGGTTTTATGATGCTATTTTAGGGGAGTTAGGAGCTAAACCTGGTGTGCCCAATCCAAATGATAAAGGTCATATGCGCTATCTCTACTTTCACGACGGATCAATTTTTGTGATAACACAACCAATAAATAATGAGCCAGCTAGTCATGGTAATGGTTGCACAATCGGTTTCAAAGCTGATAGTCCCGAAGAAGTTGAAGCATGGCATAAAGCCGGTCTTGAAAATGGTGGGATGGCTATCGAGGATCCTCCTGGTCTAAGAGGAGAAGCACCAATGAGCTTTTACTTGGCATATCTTGAGGATCCAGCGGGCAATAAGATTTGCTCAATGCATAATATGTAGTGACGTCGAGTTGTGACACCCACGTCAGAAACCGAGAGCGTAAGCTTTGATTTTAAGCGTGATCGAGTTAGGTACCAACATATGATGTTTCTCTGAAGCTGGAAATAGTTTTGGTGTCGTTTTAAACAGACTTTTCTGCAGATATAGTGGTTAGGCGGGCATGTCAGCGAGAGACAACCATACAAGCAATTTACAAGCCATCCCACTGGGTCCTAGCGGTTATCCGTTTGTAGGTAGCTTGTTTCACTTGGCAAGTCATAAACGGATGGACTGGCTGCAGTCCAGCTTCGACAAATATGGCGATGTCATTACCTTCAGGCTACTAAAAAAGCGAGCCTACTTTATTAATCATCCGGAGCTGGTTAAGGATGTATTGACTCGTAGCAGTGAAAATTATTCAAAGAAAACGATCAGTTTCAAGATCGTGAAAGAGGTTTTGGGCGAAAGTACTTTTACCTCTGTGGGTGACGAATGGAAACGCAAACGCTTATTAGTTCAACCATATTTTCACAAAGGTCAAATTGCTGGCTTGGGCACCCTGATGACCGATTGCATAGAAGAAATGCTGGATCAATGGGAGTCTGAATGCGATGCCGGCAGGGTCATAGAATTGACCGAAGCAATGATGCAGGTCACGCTTAAAGTTGTAGTCAAGGCGCTATTTAGTACCGCATTGTCTTATCAAGATCTTAAAGCTGTTGGAGCCTCGTTCCCACCACTTCTAACTGCAACTAATCGGCGAGCGGCGCTGCCGTTCCGGTTTTTAAACAAATTGCCCTTGGCAAGCAATAAAAATTACCAAGGTTATATTGAAGATTTAGATCAGATCATCTTCCGGATTATTCATGAGCGGCGAACTTCCAAGGAAACACCAACGGATTTATTGCAGATGTTGATGGATGCAACGGATAAGGAAACTGGACAGCCGCTGTCTGACGATGAATTACGTAATGAAGCCATGACCATGTTTATCGCCGGTCACGAAACTACTGCCAATGCGATGTCATGGCTGTTTGCTATAGTTGCGCAGCGGCCAGACGTGCGATTGAATATTGAGCGAGAGATTGATAGTGTTTTGGGAAAAAGAAAACCTACCGCTGCAGATTTTAGCGATCTGGATTATTGCCTCAAGGTTTTTAGGGAGACAATGCGACTTTACCCACCGGTTCCAATGTTGCCGAGACGAGTTGAGACGGACCATAACCTCGGCGGATATTACATCGAGGGAGGCTCAGATTTATTTTTTAGTCCCTATCTGCTGCACCGTCACCGAGATTTTTGGCACAATCCTGAGTTCTTTGATCCTCAGCGATTCACAAAAGAGGCCCAGCGCGCTCAACACTCCTACGCATACATTCCGTTTGGCGGTGGTCCCAGAGTATGCCTTGGGAATAACTTTGCATTGATGGAAGCAGTATTTATCATCGCAATGATAACCCAAAAATTTAGATTAACTCTGACTGGTAAAGGTGAGATTGAAGCACTGATGAGCTTAACAATGAGGCCGAAGTATGGCGTACCTATTAGGCTGGAAAAACGCTAATAGCTACTTAGAGCTTACTAAGTTAATAACCCTCCCAAGGAACTGAATCCTCTATTGCGGCGTTGGGCTTTGATCACGACTTGATATTACTAGGACCGGTTATTTACAAAATAAAAGTTATGTGTTTAAGTTATCAAAAATCCATTTAAATCAGTAACATCCATAAATACTTAAAAACTGATTAGAATTGCAATCATAATCGAGCGGGAAGAAAAAAGGTAAGAATATGTCCATGTGGACGTTTAAAACGGAACGCGGTCGATTTTGGCACAGCGCTGCGATTATCTACTCTCTGACAGCCTACATCTCGGGTTGGGGGCTACTTTTTAAGGGCGGTTGGATCGGATTTTTTCCGGGAGTCATGTTGCTCGGTCATGGGATGATAATTGCAGCCTATCTAATTCACGAATGTGCCCACAACACTCTATTCAAAGTAAACCGACATAATCTCCAACTAGCAAATTTACTTGGTTGGATCTGTGGATCCTGTTACGGGACTGTTGAAGATATTCGGATGAAACATTTTAGGCACCATGTAGAAAATGACGATGTGGTCTGGTTTGATTATGAGGCCTTTTTCAGAAGGAATCCCTTTATCTACCGTATCACTATCTTTTTTGAATGGTTTTACATTCCAGCACATTGCATTTTAATGCACGCAATCATGGTTTTCACTGCCTTTATAATTCCGGAACGTCGCAATCAGTGGCGCCGAAATGTTGCAGTGATTTTGGTGCGCGGTGCTCTGCTAGGTGGATTAGCCTATATAAGTCTGGCAGCTTTTCTGGGTTACATGCTAGCCTATATGTTTATGATTATCGTTCTTAGGTTTGTTGATGGGCTTGAACATGATTACCCTTACCGAACGAATATGTATACAGACGAGGTCTCTGAGCATAAGGGCGATTTGGCATGGGAACAGGAACACACATTCAGTCCGATATTGTCGTGGCGTTACCCTTGCGTTAATTGGCTTATTTTAAATTTTGGTTACCATAACGCTCATCATGCCAAGCCAACCACCCCATGGTTCGAACTGCCGCAACTTCATCGTGAACTGTTTGGTGACAATCCAGATTCGGTGATCAGACTCTGGCCTCAGTTGTTGATGTATCATCGTTATAGACGATATCGAATTTTTCACGATGCCCCCGATCTAAAACAGGTTACTGGAGCAGATTTCCTGAAGGCGGCTCAATCAGCTCAATTGACTGGCGGGAACGCAGCCTCATTCCTGACCTCGTTTTAATCTGTGGCACAAGGGCTTGAAATTTATCAGTCACTGTGGGCCATGGAGAAGAGAATGCCTGGCAAACCAGAGCAGCCTGCGCATTTGCACTTAGAACGAATCGCGGCGGCGGATTTTGATGGTGCATGCCTTGATCCAAATACTTCTGAAATCGCCGATTGTCTGAAACTTAAGCCTGTGTTTGAAGACTTAGACCTCAAATGTATGATTAATGCCTTTCCTCACGATATTGGTTCCTTAGAGCCGTTGCTCGAAATGGCCGCTGACCTTAATGCAACTCAGGTTAATATAATAGGCGGAGTGATGCCGCTAACCCCTAGGGGCGCTGTTCCGGTGATTGAAAGATGGCTGAGCCAAGCCTGCAGATTTCCATTCCCTGTGCTTCTTGAAACTCATCGAAACGGCACTCTGAACGATTTATTTTATACGCTAGAGGTATTGGCGTTGATTCCTCAATTACGCTTGTGCTCGGACCTATCACATTTCGTGGTCGATCGGGAACTACAACTCCCCTTAAACCGCTCCGACTCAAACCACTTCAGTCAAATTATTGAACGCTCTGACTCTTTTCAAGGACGCATCTCGAGTAATCAGCAAATACAAATTGCTCTGCATTTTTCTCAGCATGTGGAATGGGTTAATCAATATCTAAGTTGGTGGCGAGAGGGTTTTGAAGCCTGGTCCAGGCGCAATGCCAATCAAGAAACCTTACGATTTCTTGTGGAACTGGGCCCACCGCCCTACGCCATAACTGATGCAAGTCAACGAGAGCTTTCTGATCGCTGGGCCGAGGGAATGTTGATTCGAGAATGGGTGCAGGATATTTGGGCGAAAATACCGGCGACTAAATCTTAGGTTGTTTGACGATCATTCGTGACTGAAGCAGTCTGCAAAGGCATATAAAAAGGTAAAAATGGAAAGTTCAATTGGATTGTTGAGTCATCTGAGCACGGAAGCGCGGCAAGTAATTAAAAACTATTCTGGGTCGTTGCCCGACCGATCACCCGCTCGCCTTGGCGAATTGCGCTCTGAAACTCGTCAGGCAATTGAACCTGCCGTTACTAGCATTATAGAGCAGAACAATTTCACGATTGAGAAAACAACCACTCAACAAATCCCATGTTTGCATATTCAGCCATCTAAAGTAAAAGTCGCATGGAAAATACTTTATGGGTTCGGAGGAGGGTATGTCACAGGAAGCCCATTTGAAGACCTAACAATTGCTGCACCGATATCAGTTGCCACTGGAGCTATCATGATAATACCTCATTATCGTCAGGCGCCGGAAAACCCATGGCCAACTCCTGTCGATGACGGTTTTTTGGTGTATCAAGAGTTGAGCAAGGAGTGTTTTGCTATGGTCGGCGAGTCTGCAGGTGGTAACCTCGGTCTCGCGCTCATGCATCGCGCTAAAAGCTCAGGTACGCCATTTCCCAAAGCCATCGCATTGCTCTCTCCTTGGTGCGATTTGAATAAATCTGGGTATGGTCTTGTTGATAACGATGGTCGTGATCCGGTACTGACCAAGCAGCACTTGGATTTTGCTGCGAAGTGCTATGGTAAAGAAAACAATCTGGCTAAATCAGTCTGTTTTTACTATTGGCTGAGTAAGTTATTTTTTGGTTGAACTGTGCGGATTTATAATTCCTCCGACCCTGATGTTTGGACTGCTTAAATGAAAATCATTGCAAGTCTTCTGCTCGGTTTGTCCCTTTTTTCAACGAATGTATTCGCTGGGGAATATTTTGTTGTTCAAAAAGAATGGGAAGGGATTGAAAGAGAATATTTGATCTTTTTTCCTGAACAGTACCAATTAAGTGAAAATGAATTATTTCCAGTAATGTTTGGTTTGCATGGCTACACTGGAACGGCAAGTGGCTTTGAGAAAGAGACAACCAAGGGAATGAATCTCCTTGCCGAAAAAGAGGGGATAGTGCTTGTATATCCTCAGGGGACTTATTTTACATCCATTGATAAGGATGAGCCCTGGTTTATAAGCTCTTGGAATGACGTGGTGAGCAACGCTGAGCAGACACCAAATAAACCTCGGAAGTGTCAATTGGATCGTGATGAATATCCAAGACCTCCAGAATGTAGGGACTTCAATTTCTGTGCTTGGACGTCATGCTATGACGATTTGGGATTCCTGAAAGCTATACTTTTAGATGTTTCTGCGAACTATCGAGTGGATAAAAAGCGAAGGTACATGGTTGGAATGAGCAATGGCGGTGCCATGGTTTATAGATTTTCCTGCATTTACCCAGGATTATTGAGTGCGTCGGCTGTAGTTGGAAGCACGGTGCCAATTTCCAATTCCTGCAGCAGAGAAACAAAACTGCCGTTGTTAATTATTTATGGTTCCTCAGACACGACCACGCCGGCTGATGGATCGCCCTCCATAGATGGATTTTTTTATGAGCCGGCTTCAGTCCTATTTCATACTTGGGCCGATAAGATGAAATGCAGTGATAGGGTCACCAAATCAGTTTTAAAACATTCAGTAGAGAAAGGAATAAATTGTAGAGCGCGGCGAGAATGTGAATTTCCTAGCCAGGAGGTGCAAGTTTGTGAGATACCGGGAGGAGGACATCATTGGCCAGGTCAAAATGAGAGTGTCGGTTTTTGTGGCGAACCGCTTCAACGTGAAATTGTTGAATCTTCCTCAGCGTGCGATAAACATTACAAAAGTATTAACTGGGGAAATGAAATGATTTAGGACTTTCTAAAAGAATACAGAAAAGATTGAGATTCAAAACCAAATGCAGAAAATATGGTAGAAATTTTGCTTAACTACTTATTAGAGGTAAACGTGTAACACTCAATAATTTCTCAGGTAGCTATGCTGAAAACCTTTTATGGGTCTCTACTAAGATAATGATAGACCGGCCAAGATACGGCTGCCATTATGACGGCATAAATTGCAGTGTCTCTCTCCAAATAGGCTTGAAAAGATGTCAGTATGACCCATCCTAATAGACATGCGACCGTGCTATAAGGATGACCCCATGCCTCATATGGTCTTTCTGCGGTTGGTTCGCGTTTACGCAGAATAATGACGCCTATAATTAAAGCCAAATATATTGATATGTAGAAAAATACGGACAAAAACAAAAGAAATTCAAACCCACCAACTGATATTAAACCAACAGTAACTATCCAAGTGGCGATTAAAGCATACGTTGGATTCCCGCTGTGACCAAGCTTTTGTGCATGTCTTGCTGCCAGTCCATCAACTGCCAATGCGTAAAGAATTCGCGGTCCACTCATATATTCTAGATTTTGGTGCCCCAACAGGATTAAGATAGCGGCTATGACTACTAAATTTTCGGCCAGCGGCAGTTTAGCTAGTTCAAATGCTTTAGCGATTGGCAGTTCACTTCCGGCTAATGCAGCTAATCCGGTGCTCGTGACTAGAGCCAAATTCAGTAGCATATATAAGCTTATTACAATGACCATACCTTTAATGCAAGATCGAGCGGACACGCAAGGATTGCCTTTAATTTCCTCTCCGAAGTAGGCCGCATAAAGCCATCCATCATAGGTAAAAACAATTGTTGCTACCACAAGACTCCAATCGACCAAACCACCATCGGTTGGCGGAAGGACAATGGACTTACTCTCAGGGATCTCAATAAAAAAAAGTATTACAGTCATACTAACTATTACTAAACTGATCATACTTGTCGCGATTTCTTGAATTCTAGCCCCCACGCTGATGCCGCGCAGCTGGATAAGTGCAAAGCTCGAAGTGACGATTATGGCTGAATGGGTCGACCAATGTGCGAGCGGAGGATACAGAATTGCGGAGAATTCAGTTATGACCACCGCTTTTAGGGCTAAATCAGCTGTGAAACTCAACCAATCAACCCAACCAATCACAAATCCAGAGTAACCTCCATAGGCGCGCCGCACGAGAGCGTAGGTACCCCCTGATCTAGCAGTCATGCCAAACAATTCAGCCGTGACGGCGGTACTCAAAAGTACGAAAATTCCACCGCAAAACCACAATAGAAGATAGAGTGACGGGCTGTAGATAGTTTGAGCTATTTCCCCAGGCCCTCGCAATATGCCTAGACCTATCACTCCACCAACTGTAACTGCCAGTACAAATCGGCTCGGTAGCGTTTTTTTCAGTCTCTGATTCATATGAATATTTGCCTTTTAATTGAGCGCGATGAAAGTAACTTTTTGAATTATAAGTTTCTTAGAATTACGAGGATCATGTTGTTAGCTTCAAATTATCGTTGTTGTGAGGTCAAGTACCATAATTTTCCTCAAAGCACTGACGTGCTTAACGATCAACTGACCCTTGCAAATCCGAGTTTTCCTTTGCGTCTTCTATGAGCGCAGATCTGTCTTTTAAGAGGAGTTTTATTACTGGGCTGCAAGTCTAAAAAATAGATTTAGCGCCCTCATGTCGAATTTAAAAAGGTGCCAGTTAGCAATTGCATTACTGCATTTCTTTTAGCATTGCTTGCATTATTCGGTGAAGTGCTGTGACCGCCTGCAATGGGCGCACCATCACCTTGAATTCAGTTATTTTCCCTCTCTTGTCCCAACTGATTAAATCTACGCCATTTATGTAGGTCCCATCTACTTCGGTCTCAAACTCTAAAAGTGCTGAATTCCCATTAACAATTTCCTTTATGTATCGGAAAGTGGCCTCTCCATTCTTGTTCATAGGCTTTATGTCTTTTGTTTTTATTTCCCCGAACACCTTTTTTGCTGATATCAAATATACTTTTGTTATTTCTTTGCCTTTTTGTGGGGTGTAAACCACGGGCGAATAAAACACGACCTCGTCGGCTAGCAAATCTTCTAAATCATTTAAGTCATTGGATTTGATTACCGAGTACCATTTTTCTAACGTGTTCATATTATCGTTCTCCTTTTGGACTAGACTATAGTTACAAATTTGCTAAATACAAAGTGATTATTGATCACGATGAAGTTAACACTTAGCTATGCTGCCTAATTGAGCTGACGATTAGATTGGACGTCTTAATTTCAATAGAGTCTTTGCCACCTGTATGCTTCCAGATGAGCAAAAATAAAAAAATTAATGAGGAGCAAGTAAGAGCATACTTATCTCCAGCCCTGAAACGTTGGAGGTTTTCCCTTTTGGAGTAGAACCTCCTGTTTTGAAAATTAACGGGGAGATGCACGGACTCATTTGGAAAAAGCATAATCTGACGTGTATTAATTTAAAACGTGCCTCCTGATGAGGCAAGAATGCTGAGGGAAATTTTTAAGGCCGTCATTCCAGGTTGGCACATGAACAAAGAGCATTGGAATACAGTGTTACTTGATACTTTAATACCTCGGCAAGATATCTAAAGAATGATTGACGTGTCGAATGGCCTAGTTAGAGATAAGATCAAGAAAAATGAGCGTTTGGGACTGGAGTTAAAGCACGGCAAATTGATAAAAAGATGGTTGAGGGATACATGAAATAACCGCAAAGGCCGATCGTTGGGGGGTGTGTTGGTCATTTTTGCAAAATAAGTTGGGTCAGAGTTAGCTAATTCAATCAAGGGTTTTACTGGAGATAGACCACAAAAATGGTTTTGGAAAAGCGGTCTCGGGCCACAGAGAGATATTCAAGCTACACATTGATAGTATTCTGAGCTTATGGTTTCGTATATGGGGTCAATCGATTTAATCAGATTGAACCTGTAGTGCAAATCATTAATTTACGTACGTACGATATACAAATTTGCCAAACGCAGAGAGGATGCAAATGAAAACACTAACTTCTACGGAAATAAGATCTACACTTACCAGTCAAGGTTACATTGAGCTATCTATTTTGACCGTGGAAAAGCCAACCCCGGCAGAAGACGAAGTCCTGATTAGGATAGAGGCTGCTCCTATCAATCCGTCGGATTTAGGCCTTCTGCTAACTTTTGGGGCTGACTTGGACAACATAAATGTCTCAGGATCGGGTGATGAAACGGTAACAAAAATTAAAGTCAATGACCGTTTGATCAAGGTGATGGCGCAAAGACTTGGTCAATCTTTGCAGGTGGGTAATGAAGGTGGTGGCATTGTCGAAGATGCTGGTGACTCAGCCAAAGGCTTGATAGGAAAGACTGTTGGCGTTGCCGGCGGTTCAATGTATGCAAAGTATAGATGTATTCCGGCAAAGAACTGTCTAGTCATGGATGATTCAACGAATCCCGTTGAGGCGGCTTCTTCATTTGTAAATCCATTGACTGTTTTGGCATTTGTTGAAACTATGAAACTAGAAAAACATAGTGCAATAGTGCATACCGCTGCCGCCTCAAACCTTGGTCAAATGTTAGTTAAAGTTTGCAAAGACGATGGAATTCCTCTTGTTAATATTGTTAGAAAACCGGAGCAAGTAGGTCTTCTTAAAAACCAAGGTGCAAAATATGTATGCGATATGGCTGAGCCAGATTTTATGGAGTGTTTGATTGACGCGTTGGTGGAAACTGGCGCCACTCTCGGGTTTGATGCAACTGGAGGTGGTAATGAGGGTAAGTTGCCGGGTCAGATTTTGTCGGCTATGGAAATAGCTGCAAATAAAACTGCCTCTCATTATAGCCGATATGGTTCAGACGTTCATAAGCAAGTTTATATATATGGCGGTCTTGACCAATCACCCACAATTCTTAATAGGTCATATGGCATGCAATGGGGGTTAGGGGGGTGGTTGTTAATGCCTATGATAGGGAAGATAGGCATGGAAAAATTTCAACAGATGCGTGCACGAGTGGCGAGAGAAATCAAATCAACTTTTGCTAGTAAATACTCAAAGGAGGTCTCTTTCGAGGAAATGTTGCAACCGGACCATCTCAGGGCCTATGCAAAACAAGCGACTGGTCAGAAGTATTTAGTTGTCCCTCACAAAGAGTAATGTCCCAACTCTTTGATGAAAATATTGCCTGACTGCAGGGTGATAGGTAACTTAATTTTTTAATGCCTATGAGTGTAAGGCTTGGTTTGATTGGCTTAACTAGCCCAATAAAAACTAGTCTATCAATTTAGCTGGTTTTCTCGGGAAATATAATCAATACTGGCTTGAGATTGTGGGACAAAAAATTTTAGAGGGAACAAAACCTTGAGAAATGTTTCTAAGATAATAATAGCCATCCTGGTGCTTAAAAGCGCTCTGGTCTTCTCTGAACAACAAAAAAGGGTCTTCTTTGGAGACACGCATCTTCACTCGTCATATTCATTTGATGCTTTTCTCAATAACAATCACAGTGCCGATCCAGACACAGCCTATCGCTTTGCAAAGGGTCAACCCGTGATCCATCCGTTCAACAGGACGCGAGTTCAACTTAATACTCCTCTTGATTTCTTAGTAGTATCTGACCATGCTGAGTTGCTTGGTGTGATGCGAGCTGTTCGGGAAGACAAGTTCATTGAAACTGATATGGGGCCGTTGGGAAACGTTCAGCGCTGGTATTCTTTCAGACTAATTAATGATGCAATTGATAACAATACTGGACTGGCATTTTTTCGTAGATTTTTGCCCCAGAATCCCGTTATCAAAAACCATGCTGATCCTGTGAAAGATCAATCTAATGATCTTTCTGACATCAACGTGTTTGGGGATATGAGACCAACATCAAGAGCTGCTTGGGATGATATTGTGGAGTCAGCCGATCGTCATAATGATCCCGGCAAATTTACTAGTTTCTTGGGTTGGGAGTGGAGTTCAATTCCCTTGGGAGCGAATTTGCATCGTATTGTGATAACGCCTGATGGCGCGGAGAAAGGAAAACAGTTTTTACCCTACGGCTCTGATCAAAGTCAGTATCCAGAAGATTTGTGGGAGTGGTTAGAGGAGACTTCGGAACGCACAGGTACCCGGTTCATTGCGATTCCGCATAACTCAAATATTTCAAAGGGCTATATGTTTGATGATACCTCCTTAAGGGGTGAACCGATTAACGCAGATTATGCGAGCAGACGCATCAAGTGGGAGCCTATTGTGGAAGTAACGCAAATCAAGGGAGACAGCGAGACTCGCGGTGACCTCTCTCCTGAGGACGAATTCGCGGATTTCGAGAACTATGATCACTACATCCAAGTTGGAAGATCTGATTATGTTGCTTCTGCGGCTGATTACATTAGGCCTGCGCTGAAGAAAGGAATAGCAATTCAGCAGAAGATTGGTGTAAATCCTTACAAATTTGGACTAATTGGCTCAACGGATGCCCATACGGGGCTGTCAACTGCCGAAGAAAATAATTTTTGGGGAAAAATGGCGGCCGATTCAACGCCAGAGACAAAAGAACGATTAGGAAATTCATTGGGTGCCAATGGCTGGAATATGTCTGCCTCAGGGCTTGCGGCTGTATGGGCTGAGGAGAATACCAGAGAGTCCCTCTATGCGGCATTCAAACGCAAAGAAACGTATGCAACTTCGGGGCCGAGAATTCGTTTGCAAATTTTTGGGGGTTGGAAGTTTCCTGATCAGACAGTGACTAGTCCGGACTTTGCAAAGATAGCAAGTCAGTATGGAGTGCCAATGGGTGGTGATCTTGCGTTAAATGACGAACCCCAGAGTGCTCCAGTATTCCTAATGCGCGCAGTAAAAGATCCAGTTGAAGCAAATTTAGACCGTTTGCAGATTGTTAAAGGATGGGTAGCAGTTGACGGGGTCCAGCACGAGAAAGTTTATGATGTTGCTTGGTCGGGTGAACGCGTTGTAGACAAGGATGGTAAGCTGCCCAATGTTGGAAATACAGTTGATTTGGTGTCTGGTCGGTACAAAAATAATATAGGTGCATCAGAGTTTGCGGCAGAGTGGATTGACCCGGATTTTGATGCTCAGCAGCCGGCATTCTATTATGCCAGAGTCTTGCAAATACCTACCCCAAGAAATGGCTTTTTGGATGGTTTGGCCTTGCAGTTGGAGCAGCCTCCGAGAGGCCCTAAAACCATTCAAGAGAGGGCCTACAGTTCCCCAATTTGGTATCAGCCGAATTAACTGATACTGCAAAACTTGATGAGATATAGGAAAGTTAGAGTATATCTGCCTGATGTTTCAGTAGAATTTTTTATCGACGCCAATTAAATGTGAGAACTGGCTACATTAGGGCTTTGGTGATTCCTGCCAATGTGTTTTTCAACTTTTGAACACGACTTTGCGCGATTTTCCCTGTAGTTGGGTCTTCAATTGATTTTTGAAGAGCGCTTATTTGTTCGGCGAGCCTCCGATCGCCGCCTTGCTGCAAAGCTGGGTTAACTCTCTCCAGTTTCCTCGAAATGTTTGCTGCAATCGTATTGTCGATCTCACCGGAACGGGTTAACTGGTCGATATATGCCAGCGCAACCTCGGGTTTTGCGGGCCAGGTCATGGGCATTTGTTGTTGGGGGTTAAATGATCGATGAGGTCCAATTAATGGGTAGGCAAGAGCTGCAGCAGCAATCTCATTCTTACTTAGATATTCACTGGGCATTAGTTTTAATACGTCGAGGCCTCGGGTGATTTCGGTCGCGTAGACAAAGCCCTCGTAGTAATAAACAGACCAGTAGCCGCCTGTGACGAGTTCGTCTTCCATGATGGGTCCACGATCAAAGTATGCTATCTCTTTAGGGTTTGACGAGTCAGTAAAATCGACCACAGAGATACCACCTTGGTACCAGGCTTGAACAAAGATGTCTCGGCCAGGGACAGGGATAATTGAACCATTGTGGGCCACGCAATTTTCTGTTTCCAATTGCGGGGCCGACATTTTATAGTGACTCTTGAACTCGAGCCCACCATCGATCAGGTCATAGATGGCATCTGCGCCCCAGTTCAGAGGATCCCAAGCCCTGCACCGAGCTCGTCCGCCGCCGCCCCATTCGTCCGTAAACAACACTTTATTGCCTTCATTATTAAAAGTTGCTGAGTGCCAGTAGGCAAAGCCGTTATCGGTCACGACATCGAGTCGGGAGGGGTTTCTAGGGTCAGTGATATCGAAGAGAATGCCATTACCTGAACAGGCTCCGGCGGCTATGTTTGCGGATGGAAATACTGTTATATCATGACAATGGTCTGTGATATAGGTCTCTTGCGAATCATCACCATGATCGCCACCCCGCCAAAGGCCAGCAAGCATTCCTGTTTCCGAATCAGCAAAAACTGCCGGGCTATCGATTACTCGGGATTTTGCAGGGGCGTCCAGAGGGATTTCAATCACATCGATGCGAAAAAGTGCCGTCCGTTGATCACCGGGGACATCATCGATACACCCTTCTAGCTCTTTCTCTTCTCTGACGTCCCGAATGCCCGAATTATAAACAAGAATTTTATCTTTTGAAGAAGGATGACTTACCACCGAATGCGTGTGCGAACCGCGACAAGTCTGCACTGCACCAACTTGTTTGGGGAGACTCAAGTCCGAGATATCGAAGATACGTAATCCCTGAAAGCGATCCGGACTAGCATTAGAATTTACGCCTTCCAGACCACAGTCAATTCGACTTCTACTTTGTTCTGCCGAAAAAATCAAAAGGTCTCCCACAACCGAAACATCACCTTGCCCGCCCGGGCAGACCACAGAACTGAGAAGTCTTGGTAACCCTTCGTTATTAATCCGGTAAATATTGAAACCATGGTAGCTGCCGGTTACTAATATATCGTCACGGAAGGCCATGTCTGTATTTGCAAAGCTAAGCATTGGATAGCGATTGTTTTCTGCTATCTCTTCAATAGTTTTCGATTCTTTCAGGAGCTTCTCTTTATTTTCTTCTTGCTTTTCAGCACCTCGGCCTGCAGGATTTTCTGGGTCAAAGAAGCCTCGAGGCTTGCGCTGGGATTCAACTAGTTGAAGATGAAGAATTGCCTCTTCGGCGTCATATAGGCCAGCAGCCAAACCAGCCCGAGGATCGTTCGATAGACCAATTAGTAACGCGTTCATTCGTTCAATTTCTACGGCCTGATCATTCACTATATCTGAGGCAAACTCGTCTAAAATCGAGTCGAACGCTGAACCCGGTTGTTCCCTCAGATCTTCAACCATCTCGATAGCACCGTCATGATGCGCTATCATCAGTTTTAGAAATAGACGATCGAACTGTTTACTGGTTGAATTCCCGAGTGAAGTCATTTGTTCCGGTGTTGCCATACCGGCCATGCCGTGATGAGTGTTATGCAATTGCTCTGTGAAAGGATTGGGAGCTACTTCACTCCGCTCTTCAAGCCACTCTTGCATGAAAACAATTTCATCGGCCTGTGACGTGTCAATACGCTTTGCTAAATCAACGATTTCCCTATTATTGGTATTTGAGTTTGCCAATTTAGCCATTAAAGTAGCTTGATGGTGGTGAAATATCATGTTCTGCATGAAACGCACATCGTCTAAAGTGTAAGACGAATTGGCAATGCTGACCGCGGTTTCTGCATCAAGTAGTTTCGTGGGCTCTCCGGGCGCGCCTGGATGAAGAATGGGCGCAGCAACGGCGCCACAAGACGAAAGCAAAATGGAGCAAAGGAAACCGGCCAAGACCAAGACGGTAGATGGCTTAGGTGGATAGGTTCTATGAGACATAAGCAAATTCCGGAATTTTCTTTCTGAATGTTAAGAACATGTAAAAATAGATTCCCATTGCTAGAAGGGCTGCCCCAGAACACATCAAAAATATGCCGCTGTAGCCCAATTCTAAATCTAACAAGGATGCCGAAACAATTGGTCCTATTATTTGACCGAGGCCTTGAGCTGCGGGCATCATTGCGGCATATTTTCCAGCGACATCGATATTGGCTATGGTAGACATCTGATAAACATCGATAAAAATCCATAATAAGTTGAATGAAAATACACTGACTAGCAGTGTTATATCATCGATTCCATTTGCTAATAATCCCACCGCGCATGCCATAGTGAAAAGTGCCACCAATAATGGCCTTATCAAACCAAATCGGTTGCTCAGAAGTGTGGCAAATGCGCAACCAACGATGCTGCAGAATGATGACCAAACAAGTACCTTTCCGGTCCATGAGGGAGTTGCTGTGTCGCTCAAAGCGGCAAGCTCAATGTAGGTCCAGTATGAACCGATGTTGATATAAGTGATCACCATCGCGAGAAGACATAACCAGGGAACATACTTTGGTATTTTTGCTGAAATGCCATCCTCAATATGCGTCTGTGCGTCTCGAGTGCCGCTCTCTAAGTCCAGATCGTTCAACGCACGGGCAGGTATCCATCTGATGAATGGAAGGGTCAGCATAAAGAAAAAGATAAAAACGCTATAGATGCCAGACATTGATAGGAGTGGCAGGAAGTGGAGCTCAAGAGCCTGCGAGAAGGCGAATGCAAATAACATCGCATTGTAGGCCAGCGCAGGTTTTGATGTTGCCCCTAGCGAAGAAACCGCGACAGCTGTATAAATGCCGCTGCCTAATCCTGCCAAAAGGCGTAAGTACAATACTTGTTGATAATCCACCCAACTAACGCAAAGCCAATTAGCTGTGACCGCGAGTAAGATGGCAAACATAACCATAAAACGGCGATTAAATCGGGATATAAAGAGTGAACTGATAAAGGCGCCTAGTGACAAGCCACCTAAGTCAGCTGCCGCCAAATAGCCTACCTCGACCTCCGAAAATCCGAGTAAATTGACCCAAGCGGTTGAGATCACAGGGATGCCGACCAGGACGCCATATCCAACGAGCGTCATGTAGAGACTTATTCCGACCGACGTCCAATGGTCAAACGGGGATTTTGAGCTATTTTCAACTCTTTCTGCGGAATTCACATGGAATCTCTCAAAATAATTTTCCAAGGGTCTTGTTTCCAATATCTAGGAGAAACCCCATTTTTAATCAACTAAAAACTTACTACAAGTTGCCAATGAAGAACTTGTAAAAATCCATATAGATTATCAAGTTTCGATAAGATATTTTTGAGCTGTTGCCTTCATGTTTGACGTTATAGGTATTGCGGCCCGCGCTTCAAGGTCAAAATATACGCTTGTGCTCTCTAGCGTTGCTGCCAGTGCTTTTTTACTTACATTTTGCATCTCATAAAGCACAGTAATTGACTTGTTTCCAATCTTAAGCAGTTGTGCAGTGATCTCGAGCAAGTCACCTTCAGCCACTTCAGCTTGATATTCGATTACGTGGCGAACGTCTGCCCATCCGGTTTTTTCTTTCGTTAGATGCTCGGCAGACCATCCAAAAACTGTGTGCAGGAAATGATAAGAGCCATCATCAAACATCGCCACATAATGACGGGTCGTCATGTGTCCCATCACATCGCATAGGTTTGGGTGGTTTATGCCTTTATATACAATCATGATTAACAACACTGTCAGGTTGGTTAATGGAAACGCTTGAGGTTGAAGCTATCCCTCGCCTCTTGGGGCGATTGCACTTTACAGCCGATTAGCCCAAGTATATTGCGCGCTCGCTCGACTAGTTGAGCATTCGTGGCGAGCACTCCCCTGTCGAGGTAAAGGTTATCTTCAAGCCCTACCCGTGCATGTCCACCGAGCATGGCACTTTGCGCGACCATCGGCATTTCCAGCGCACCCAAAGCAAAAGCGCTCCAATTGGCCCCGTCAGGTAAATTATCAAGCATGGTCTGAAAATTTCGTGGTAGAGCTTCTGCGGCCCAACGGACATTTAGACAGATCTGGAATAGCGGAGGGCTATCGATAAGTCCTTCTTCAATCATCTGTTTGGCAAACCAAATATGTCCCAAATCGAACGTTTCTAACTCTGGCTTGACACCAATTTTTTGCAGCCTTTCGGCGCCTATGCGGAGCATGTTTGTTGATGAGATATAGACATAGTTATCAATAGGATAATTGAATGACCCGCAATCGAGGCTACATATTTCGGGTAAGAGTTCTTCCACATGTTCCATGCGCTTTACTTGGCCAACGCAATCCGTGGCCCCGTCGAAGTCAAGCGGATCGTCATCTGGGCCCAAGAACAAGTCGCCCCCCATACCTGTGGTCAGGTTTATAACTACATCGGTATCACTGCTTCGTATTCGATCAACCACCTCCCGATAGAGCGCAAGGTCCCTGGCGGGTGCTCCAGTATCTGGATCTCTAACATGAATATGAGCGATAGCGGCACCCGCTTTTGCGGCGTCAATTGATGCATCCGCAATTTGCTTAGGCGTAATGGGTAGATGGGGCGTTTTACTGGCGGAATCGCCCGAGCCCGTGACCGCACAAGTGATTATGACAGACCGATTAATAGAGTTTATTGTAGAAGCCACCGTTAGTACCTTATTATTTTTAGAAGTTTAAGTCTCTGCTTTTGTCGCCAGGTGATGGTTATCTTCGCGGAGAGATCGCATCAATGATACACACATTAGTATCCCGACTGCTAGTAAAGGAAGAGATACGACAATAGTTGTGGCGAGAATTACTCGCTGACCCCCATCGACATACATGAGTGACAAAGGAAGAATGGCGAGAACTGCGGCCCAAAAAAGACGTTGCCAACGAGCCGGATCCTCGGCGGCACGCAGTTCTTGCGTGGCCACGGAAGCAAGAGTATATGATGCGGAATCATATGTCGTAACCAAAAAAACAATCGAGATAATACAAAACGCCGTCAGACAAATATTGCCAAGTGGCATCGACAGAAAAACCTTAGTGATTGCAAAAGATTCACTATGTTCTCTCATGATTTCGGTAACATTCAATAGTTCGCTTATCTCAAGATGGAGAGCGTAGTTGCCAAAAATAATGAAGAAAAGACCCGCCCCCATACTTCCAAACCCTAACATGCCCAAAATTACTTGACGTATTGTTCGACCATAGGAAATTCTCGCGACAAAAATACCCACGAACGGAGCATATGCTACCCACCAGGCCCAGTAGAAAATTGTCCAACTCTCAATAAAACCACTATTGGCGATGGGGTCGGTCCAAGTATTCATTCTGAGGAAATTTTGCAGAACGAGACCAACACTGTTGGTACCTGTTTTCAGGATAAACAGTGTGGGGCCTGCGGCGAGGACAAAGGCTAACAGTGCTAACGCAGCTAACATATTGAAATCAGATAGACGCTTTATACCCTTCTTCAGACCCAGCCAGGCGCTGGTAGCAAAAATTACGACACAAAATAATACCAGCGACATCTCAAGAACGAAGTCGTGGGATAGGCCACTAAGCTCAGCTATACCTGCCGCAATCATCGGCGTGGCCAAGCCTAATGAGGTGCCCGTGCCGCCAATCAGATTTATCATAAACAGGAAATCAATTATTCGTCCTCGCTTGCTATTGATACCTTTAGGGAGGAAATGAGAGCAGGCCGTACTCAGACGTAGATAAGGAACCTTTTTAACATAGAAAGGGTAGGCTATCGCCAGAGCAGGTAAGCAGTAGATAGCCCAACCAGTAATTCCCCAATGAAATAATCCATAAGTGGCAGCCCATTCGATGGCCTCATTGGAGCGGGGGGTCAAGTTGAAAGGTGGACTATCGATATAGAACCCCCACTCAATAACTGACCAATATAACAGTCCGGCCCCAACTCCTGTACAAAAGAGCATGCCTGTCCAGCTGAATGCCGAGAATTCTGGCTGGCTGTCCGTCGCGCCTAGTTTGATAGAACCATACCTGCTTACCGCGAGGTAGGTAAGGAACACAAGAAGCGCCACGGCATACCAAAGATAGAGTATGCCAAGGTTATTAGTGATGACGTCATAGGCTAAGTTGATAGTCTTGCCTGCAGCCTCAGGAGCGCTGACTATGGGAATAGAAACTACTAACAGTGTTGCGATGGTGGAAAAAAAATGGTCCAGTCAACTCCCGAGATAGGTAACAAAGATTTATTCATAAATTTCTTTTTCCATTGATGAGGCATAACGAGTTGGGGTCAAGATTTCACAAAATGCGCTGCTTGTGTGACGCCCATAACCAATATTCTTGTCGAGAACCTGCGCAAGTTTGGTGTCCTTGTTATAGGCGGGCCAAACAGGCGTATCATTAGGCGAATTAGGATTGCCTGTTCGTGCAAAGCTAACCCAGTAATTCTGTATGATTTCAGAAAGTTTTCGATCATCATCGGTCGTAGGCAGCCAATCATCATGCGTACCAAAAACGTAAGGTAACTCCGCACCATGATAAGAACCCATGGAGGCGGCAAGCTCTCCGATACGCTTGCGAGTGAAGCTATAAACCCACGCTTGACCACCTTGAGAGGAAACTTTGTCGGCAAGAAATAGAGATGGGCAAACGAATAAATTCGCAGTGATTAGCAAATCCATCTGTCGCCGCGAATCGGAAATTCCATTGACCAAACTTTTCAATTTTCGTGACTCTTCAGCAGATACCGTCTCTTTCAACCAGCCATCTACATCTACTTCATCATCTAGATACATAAGCCACTCGTCGTCGTTGGATCCTATCAATAGATCCACGTGGTGTATTTGGGCGTCGCTTACCGCATCAATCAAAGTGCTGCTAACGATGTTGCCATCGATGACTGACTCGAAGTAATGGCCTTCATATGCCGATAACGACTGTTGCAGAATTTCCTCGGCAGGCAAGGTTCGCATTAGATCTATAACATCGTTCCTGCCCTCGCCAACGATCTGGCGGGCAAAGAGCTCGCCACGTCGAAAGTGTTCAGGTCGGATAACCCCATTGGTCATTGACGAGCCACCACTCTGAAGAATTGCTCTCCTGAACAGGCCTTCACCGAGTGGTGAAGCAAGCAGATAGGCTACATGATCCGCCCCAAGTGACTCGCCCATGATAGTAACATTGGCAGGATCACCCCCAAAACTCTCAATGTTATCTCGAACCCATTCCAGGGCCATCACCTGATCTGAAAGTCCGAAATTAGTTTCCTCCAAAAAGGGGTGTGAAAAGAAACCGAAAACACCCAAGCGATATGATATTCCTACAACAATAACATCTTTTTTGGCTAGATTATGGCCAAAGTAGTTTGGTTCGAAAGACCAGCCTCCCTTATTACTTCCTCCATGAATATAAACTATCACCGGGAGACCCTCCTCGAGTGGTTTCGAGGGGCGCCAGATATTAAGATAAAGGCAGTCTTCGCTCATCTCGGGTGCCGGAAAGGACTCGGGTTCTCCCCCGAAGCCAGCGATAACATCCCGGTACCAATTCACAATATGGGGAGTCTGCATACACGCCGAGGCAAATTTTTTCGCGGAATAGACATTGTGCTGCGCGACCCAGGCTTGAGGGGCTCTCCATCTCAGTGGTCCGACAGGTGGCTCGGCAAAGGGAATCCCTCGAAAAGAGTCTACTCCATCTGCAACAGCGGTTGACCCTAGAAACGTGACCTGATCTAACTTAACTTTAACCTCATTGTCACTTGGGTTGCATCCGCTCAGGGCAAGCAGATATGCTGTTGCCATATAGCTAAATGAAGAAAAAAAATTCGAGCGTAAGAATTTCATTAGCTAGTGTCTACCACCACACAACCTCTTAGGCCGGGCGATTCAATAAGCTGGTGGGCTTGAGCAAGAGATTCGAGGGGCACAGTCTTAGCTATTCGATGCCTAAGAAGGTTTTTTTCAAGCGCTTTAGTAATGTCGTCGACGGCCAGAGCCTTTGCGGCTTCAGGCATGGAATATACTATAACCATTCGAACGGTCAGATCCATATACATCATCTGTAAAAAAGGCAGTTCTGGCTGTTTGACCAGTGTGGAAGAGTAGGTAGCGATCGTTCCATTGACCGCAATGCATTCAAGAATTTCAGGCAGATTGGCTCCGAACTCGACTTCTATTACTCTTGAGATTTTTTTCCCGCCTGTGCACTCTAGGACTTTCTTGCTCCAATCCGGTTCCCTGTGATTAACGACCCCTAACGCACCAAGCTTGATGCAGAGCGCCTTATCTTCCTTATTGCTTGCGGTCGCAATTACCTTGGCGCCAGCCATTTTTGCCCATTGAATCGCATAGTAGCCAACCCGACCGGCGCCACCAGTAACCAAGATCCAATGATCCTTCACATCTCCATCAGAGTGCACACATCGATGAGCGGTCATCGCGGGTATCCCTAAACACGCACCTACATCGAAGTCAGTATTATCGGGCAACGATACGGCTCGGTTTGAATCGAGGGCAACATATTCCGCTGCTGTTCCTAAAGAACGGGCAAACTGTGCCTGATAAACCCACACCCTCTCTCCCACTCTACTATCAGCGACCTTGTCTCCCACGGCTTCAATGACCCCAGCCCCATCGCTATGAGGTATCACGGGGCCATCCTGAAGTAGGTTAGGGAATGCTCCGGCCCGCTTTTTTACATCAGATGGGTTTACGCCGCTTGTTTGTAGCCTAACTAGAACCTCTCCCGGACCAGCCTTGGGTTTGGCCTGTTCGCCGACTCGAATCACCTCGTTGGCATTTCCAAATGCTTCAAACCATGCCGCTTTCATTTTTTCCTCCTAGCCAGTAAATTTCTCTGCCTTGTAGTCAAACCAGTTTGATAACCCTTCTGTGTGACCGTCAAGTGAGATTGCTTGTCCTGATATGTGCCTACCTGATTTTGAACAGAGAAATAACACCATTTGTGCGACATCTTCTGCTTCCACAAAAACTCTTAATGAATTTTGCCTAAGATACACCTCGCGAATATTGTTTATAGTTGTCTCTCTCTGTTTAGCATCATTGGCAATTACACTTTCTATCCTCGGACCATTTACGCTGCCTGGACATATCGCATTGACCCTCACTCCAAATGGCCCCAGTTCCATTGCCCAAGTTTTGGTGAGGCCAATCATAGCCCATTTTGCAGCCACGTAAGGGGATCGGAGGGGGAAACCAAACAATGCAGCCGTAGATGCTATGTTTACCATGCAGCCACTTGAAGCTTTTAGAAGAGGGGCCGACCTCCTGGAGACATAGAAAAAACCGTTGAGATCAACGTTCAGGGTATGTTTCCAATCTTCCGGTTCAATGTCCTCAAGCGCTGCAGTGGGTCCAGCAATCCCCACATTATTAACCACCACATCAAGCTGCCCATAAAGCCTATCTATGTCCTTATAAACCTGATTAACATCATCTAAATTGGATACATCCGCCAAAGTTGAACTTATCTTTGGTATCTCGCTTGTCGCTGACTTTACCGCTTGGCTTGATACATCGCATATATGCACTTGGGCGCCTGCAGAAAAAAACGCCTGAGAAATTGCCCACCCAATTCCTGATGCGCCGGCCGTTACCAACACAGTTTTGTCTGATAGATCCATAATAAGATTATTGCCTCAGCTCGTTTTTTATGATCTGTCCGTTTTTCATAACGAATAAAGGTTGTTCAAGGGCTGATATGTTTTCAAGAGGGTTACCTGGCACCGCAATGATATCAGCAAGTTTGCCAACTTCAATGCTACCGATCCGATCCTCCCACTGTAATAGCTCAGCGCCCACACTGGTACCAGCTTTGATTGCATCCATGGGGCTCATACCAGCTTCAATGAGGGTTGCGAATTCGCGAGCACAAACACTCGATTCAATCATTGGTCCGCAAAGGTCCGAGCCCACCGCGATCTTGACTCCGGACAGGTGTGCTTTGCCAATCAGCTTTAGCCATGACTCTCTAAACGACAGATAAAATTCATCATTCTTTGTTTGCTCCCGTAACTTGCCGCTATGTGCGTAGTAATCACCAACGTAGATTGTCGGAACTAAAAATGTCCCATGCTTTACCATTAGGTCGATCGACTTTTGGTTGATAAAGCTTCCGTGCTCAATCGATCGAACCCCTGCAATAATCGCTTGATTTATGCCCTCTGTTGCATGCGCATGCGCGGCCACGGGGACGTTTTGTCTATTTGCTTCTGCCACAGCGGCGTTTAGCTCCTCAGGGCTAAATGAAACATTTTTTGGATTATCGCCCACTGACATAAAGGCACCCGTGACCATAATCTTAATCCAGTCGGATCCATACTTAATTTCTTTTCGAATTGCCTTGCGAATCTCATTTGCCCCGTCAACTATCAACCCATCTGAGATCACGCGTTGCTCCGGAGATAGATAATTGATATCACCTCCGCCGCCAGTTACCGAAATGTAATGGGCAGCGCCGGTTAAACGGGGCCCTGAAAATACACCCTTGTCAATAATTCTCCTCAAGTCCTGAACGGCATAGTAGACGTCTGCGTCACCCATTACTCGGATGGTAGTCCAGCCTGCAAGCAATAGGTTCTGAAGGTTTGATAAACCAAGGAGAGCTTTATAGGCGGAAGATGCCTCCAGATGACCGTTTTGATAGTCATGTTTGTATATCATAGGATGCTCATGAACATTAATCATTCCGGGCATCAACATGGTTCCAGCAAGATCAATTCGTGTGGATTCAGGCGGAACTTCACTCTTGGGGACAACAGCAGTTATTACATTTTTATTTACGATTACCGCTTTGTTCTGAAGAACCTTTTCAGATATCCCGTCAATGACTGCATCCGCTATGAGAGCATATTGAATTGTCGACTGTGCCTGAAGCGCTGGGCTAAACGCGAAGATTGAAACTATAATAGTCATTGAGACCAAAATAAATGAAGCGGGGTAATATTTCATCTCTACCCAAAAAAATGGCAGGTTAGGTGAGTTAAGAATCGAAATAATCCGATCTGGCCAATCGATCTGTTCTGACTTGCTTTATAATTTATCTTGACTGTACTTTCCGAACTGCTGATTTTAGAGGATATACCCATAACTCAAGTTTCATTCAAAACGTGTTTTTATACAATTACATTATACATTTGTGGCAAAATACAGCTAAATTTTCTTGTGGTGCCCAATTTATAAATTAACGGCTGTTTTTATGTCTGGTAAAGATCCTAAAAGCGTTTTTGAAAAAGTCATAGTGCTTTTACAGCAAGGGGCAAATGCTGAGGCAGAATCATTATGTCGGGCTCAATTGTTGGATGATCCCAGAGATGTTAATTTTCTATCAGTTCTCGGCTCTATACTGTTACGAAAAAATGATTTTGAAGGCTGTGAGGAAATTTTAAGAACTGTGGTTAGCATTGCGCCAGAATATCCCAATGTCCAAGAAGATCTCGGTACGGTATTACTCAATCTAGGCAAGCCTGCAGAGGCGTTACCGCATCTGCAAGAGGCAATAAAAACGAAGCCCAGCAGTGCTGGGACGTTCTTCAAACTTGGAGGGGCGCTCAAAAGTTTGGGTCGCGACGAGGCTGGTGATGCAGCTCTTGCGCATGCAGCAAAGCTCTCGCCCAATCAAGCCAATCTTGAGAAGGCCACCAAGTTATTTGCTGAGGGTAAGTTTCGCGAATCTGAGATAGCCGCAAAGAAAGTTATCGCAGATAAGCCCAAGGATGTTAATGCTGGCTTGTTACTGGCGCGCATTGCAATTCACGCCCGAGCATACAAAGAGGCTGAAAAACTCTTAAGGAAAGTTGTTGAGTATGCCCCTAGATTTATTCTTGCCTGGCATGAGCTGGGAGTGTGTTTGCGAGAACAGCACAAGGATCAGGAGGCTGCTGAGGCTATGGAGCAGTGCTTGGAAATGGATCCCGAAAACTCTACCACTTTCTATCACTACGGTGCGGCGCTTGCAATGGCAGGCCGAACCGATGAAGCAGCACGAGCTTATCAACGAGCCATCGATATTGAACCTCAACAGGTGGGTGCGCATGTTGCCTTGGGACATGTGTTAAAAACACTGGGTGATCAAGAGGGTGGGATTGCCGCTTATCGATCGGCAATTGCTTTGAAACCAAATCTTGGTGAAACTTATTTTAGTTTGTCAAATCTAAAAACATTTCGTTTTCAACCAAGCGAAATCGAAAGCATGCTCCAACGCATAGAGCAACCGTCGTTGCCCAGTGCGTCGGTTGTGCACTTTGCTTTCAGCTTGGGTAAAGCCTTTGAAGATAATGCGGATTATGACAAAGCGTTTCAATATTATGCCCTTGGTAATGCCGAAAATCGTCAGTCAATTACTTATGATCCGGTGCAAACAGAGGTAGCACATGCAAAGATGAGGGAAACATACAGCGCGGAATTTTTTGATCGGGCTAATGCTGCCCAAACCGGAGTCAAAGATTCAGATCCAATATTTATTGTCGGCCTTCCAAGATCGGGTTCCACTCTCCTAGAGCAGATACTGGCCAGCCATAGTCTTGTAGAGGGCACCAGTGAGTTGCCCGATCTGGGGATTGTCTCACAGATGATATCAAATAAACAAAAAGGGAGGATCTTTCCGAGCGGGATTCTTGAGATGAGTGATTCGGAAATTACCGAACTTGGCCAAAAATACATGGACCGAACACGACGGCATAGGAGTGGAACGCCCTATTTTACAGATAAGATGCCGAATAATTTTGCCCATATTGGGCTCATACATGCGATTTTGCCTAATGCAAAGATAATAGATGCCCGTCGTCACCCGCTCGACAGTTGCGTTGGATGTTTCAAACAGCACTTCGCAAAGGGTCAGACTTTTACCTATGACATGTTCGAGTTGGGAGAATTTTATCTTGAGTACGATAAATTAATGAGTCATTGGGATGAGCTGTTGCCTGGTAAAGTCTTGAGAGTCCAGTATGAGAATGTTGTGTCAGATCTTGAGAATCAAGTCAAAAGAATCCTGAGTCACTGCAATCTCCCTTTTGAGCGAGCTTGCGTGGACTTTCATCAAACCAAACGCGCTGTTCGTACTGCTAGTTCTGAGCAAGTAAGGCAGCCCATTTATCAGGGATCCATTAATACTTGGAAAAAATTTGACTCACACATTGAGCCGTTAAAAGAGATCTTAAGGCCATTATTAGATGAAAATGATCCTTCGATCATCACGGGCAAATGAGTACTAAGTTCCCCGATTTGATCGTGACGTCCGTAGTGAGAGGGAGCGAGAAGGGGCAGAGTCACGGGGGTGTTTATTTGATCGATTTCAATAATCGGTCGGTAAATCAACATATCGATTGGAATACAGGGGGGATTGATTTTGCAGGCCGGGGATGGGACAGAGGCTTGCGTGGCATAGAATTCTATGATGGCAAGGTTTGGATAGCTGCCAGTGATGAATTGTTTTGCTATAGTCCAGATTTTACATTGCTCGAGTCTTTTAAAAATACCTACCTTAAACATTGTCATGAGATTAGTCGGCGTGATCATCTTTTATTTCTTACATCGACTGGCTATGACAGTATCCTAGTATTCAACCTTAAAACTAAAGCGTTTTCTTGGGGATTGTATGTTTCCAAAAACGGAGTTAAATGGGAGGGGCAGCGGTTTGACCCGTTAATAGACGGCGGGCCGCCATTCTCAAACCACTATCATATCAATATGGTTCACGTCGAGCAGAGCGGGGTTTATTTCAGCGGCTTGCATACCCGTGCTCTGCTCCGATTGGCCGCTGATATGAGTATCTCGCCCCTTTGTAGCTTGCCAGAGGGTGTGCATAATGCGCAGCCTTTTCTTGGAGGAGTGATATTTAATGATACCAAAAGCGACGTAATGCGTTACGTAGGAAGGGATGACAAGTCGCTGGCTTTTAAAGTTCCGTCTTATAATTCCGAAGAGCTTGAATTTAATGGTATTGACAATAGCAAAGTGGCTAGGCAAGCATTTGGACGGGGCTTATGCGTGATTAATGACCGCTTGGTTGCGGCAGGATCATCGCCGTCTACAATCAGTATTTATGATATTGAGATCCGAGAACGGGTGGCATTAGTTAATTTGACTATGGATATACGGAACGCGGTTCATGGATTAGAGGTCTGGCCTTTTTGATGAGAGACATGTGACTCATAAAAAATCGGGCACGCTTGCGTGCCCGATTATCGATATCTATCAGAAACTTCTCACCTTTGCATCAAAAATATCTCCTGAAGGATAGACTGTAGTTGCGCGGGCGCACCACGTTGTTACTATTTCTCCCAAAGAAGGGGTCAAAGTCGGTTGAATCTTTATAAGATATCCCTCGTTCATCGCTAATGTTGTTTAAACTGAGTTGGGCTTTCCAGTCCCCAAACTCGTAGCCCAAAACAACATCCGTTATGTTGTAGTCGCCTTGAGTTTGTCTCGGCGCATTGTCTCCGTCATCCAGTTGGTTAAGTGAATCTCCACTGTGACTATGCTGCACTCTGATGAACCCATCTCCGCCACCGAACAGCGGCATTTTTCCAGAGTACTCTAGGTATAGTGAATATGATGTATCTGCGAAAAAAGGAAGATTAGTTTTTGGTTCCAACCCAAGCGTTGCCTGTCCTCCAGGAAAGCGGTCATCAGGGTAAGTCAATTGCGACGGGCTAACGAACGCATCCCGAATCTTGGTTATGTTGAAGCCAAACTGAAGGTTATCGCTTATCAGACCTGTGACGTCAATATCATATCCCTTGACTTCGGCATCACCCAAGTTAGCCACGACGGCTTGCCACGGTTGTCCTATAGCAAAGCTTGGATCGGTCACTTCTAGCTGCATGTCCTTCCATTCCATGTCGTAAATGGTTGTATTAAGTTGCAACTTTCCATCTAGCCAAGTCGACTTTAAGCCGATTTCCGTGTTTTCAATAATGTCAGATTCGTAAGCAACAGGAAGCGTAGGGATACCTCTACCTCTGTTGGTACCTCCAACTCTATAACCCTCTGAATAAGCCGCGTATATCATAGCCTCATCAGTAAGATTATAAGAGAGGCCATACTTCGGTAAGAAGCCATCGTCTTTGGCCTGTCTATTAGTCTCGGCAGTGAATTGGTAGCCAAGGGGTTTATCATTGTTGTAGGAAATAGTTCTATCTACTTCATACCACCTTCCTCCCAGAAGCAATGAAAGCCTATCAGTTATGTCGACATCAATCTCTCCGAATACTGCCTTGTCTTCCCGAGTGGTGCCTTGATCGGAATACCACCATGCATCCGTTGGCGCAATGGTTATGCCATAGTAAGCCGCATATCCGCTCCAAGCTGCGAAAGCTGGTGAGCTTGTATAATCATCAACATAGCTGTAAAACGCCCAAAACTCGTCTGAATCCATGTAAAACAGCCCTGCCGTCCAGCTCACTCGGTCGCCGCTGCTACTGAGTCGTGCTTCTATGGTCTTTGACCTGTTAGTTTGATCATTTGTGAGGTAGCCGATCGGTTCGGGCCCGAAATCATATGTTACATAATAGGCGCCCAGAGTAAACATGAAATAAGCTGCATAGGTCTGCGTATCATGCTGATAGAAGGTATCTCTGTCATAGTAAGAAGCAGCGACTGTCAGATCCGCAAACCCGAGATCGCCTTCAATGACAAGACTAGTTTGGATCCATTCATCGGTACGAAACTCGTCATAAAACTTGACCGTCTTCAAATCCCCCACGTTCTCGTCCATGTCATTAAAACCATTTGAATCAATCTCTTGATAGTTGGCGCTTAGAGTTGACGTCCAATTCTCGGACATTTGCCAGCGGATTTGTGCCCGAGCACCGGCCCACTCAACGCTGTTGATGTCGTCTTCAACATCACGCGCATTTGTTTTCAGGCCACCCTCTCCGGTGTATGGATTTACCACCGTAGTCCCTAAGACGCTGTCGATAAATCCGCCGTCTTCAGCGCTGAAAGCAGACATGCGAAGAGCCAGTTTATCCTCAACCAAGGGTATATTTACTGTTGCATCGAAGTCATGGCCAGTTTCCCCGTCGCTCACACTGTTTATCCCCAGCCCGACGTTTCCAGAAAACTCCGACAAATCAGGCTTGTTTGTGATAACCCGGATTGTCCCTGTTTGTGAGGACGCACCAAACAATGTGGATTGCGGTCCCGCAAGAGCTTCGACGCGAGCAATGTCAACTGGATATATGTCTGGAGACATTGAAGTTAATGACATTGCCTGTTCATCTAAATAAATTGCGGCAGTAGGGTCGACCAGAAAGCCGCCGCCGTCACTAACGCCGCGGAAGACAATGGTGTTTTGTCCTGCCGTGGTGGTTTGGACGTTCAAACTACCTACAAATCGTGAGAAATCTTCAAGAGTAGTGATACCCTGCTTCTGAACATCCTCGCCCGACAGGCTTTGGATCATCATAGGAACTTCTTGCGAGGATTCAGCTCTTTGCCGAGCCGTAACGATAATTTCCTCTAAGGAGGTTTCTTGCCCAATGGCTAATGGTGCCCCGGTCATTCCAAGGGCCGCCGCAATCGACGTCACAATTAACTTCCTCTTAAACAGAGTGTCAGTTTGTACTTGATCCAACCTACTCATTTTTTTCCCCTTAAAAAACGCAACTCAGTCTTTTCACTTTTTTACGCTGAGCAACCCCAGCGAACCCTTTCTTATGTTTCCTGTCTCCTTAGGATAAGCTATTTTTCTATGCACGTAAACGCCAGACAGTTAAATAAAACCCAAAAAAACGCCGCCGAGGTTCTTGCATATAGGGAACTATAGTTTCTTTCTGTGATACACGTTTGATTATTGTCCTGATACACGGGCATAAGCCTGGTGAAAAACAGGGCTTCGGCTTCATCGGGTGTTTAGTATATAGTTGATCATGAGTTCAACTGGAGAAAAAGAGACGCATTAGTTTATGTGATGAATGACGTCATTTATAAAACAAAATGAGTTTAGTAAGCACCAAAGCAAATCTGGCTGCCGTTATGCCCCTCACTTGGATTAAATTAGTGGTGTACTCACTTCTTTTGTTTAATTTCGTATTCTACGTGAGAGACGACTGGATTATCGCCGGGCACACCTTGCATTCTGGCAGCACTTTTTTGCAGTGGGCAAGTGCCTATAACACAACAATTGATGAAAGTGCATGGTTGCTCCTCTTGTTGTTATTTGAGATGGAGACGCACCTTTTGGCGGGGCGGGACCTCTCCCGTGCACACGAGATAATATCCCTTATTATTCGTCTATGTTGCTACGTAGTCCTGGCGCATACTCCTTATGCTTATGCAATGACTGTTTATGATCTGAGTCAGGCACCAATCATTGAGGGTGTGACTGATTTATGCCAGCTTGCTGATCAAAACTTGTCATATGCCTATAACCTTGTTTACACAAAAATAACCGATGGAAATTGCAGCGAACTTTCAACTGCAAGTCAATTCTTTTTTAATGATCCTCCAGACCATCTCATCGTTCAGGATGAAATGGCCTTGGCTCTGGAACGCCGTTCAGCGTTAGTTGACTTGGTCGAATCAATCACATGGTTGTTGATTCTGTTGAGCATAGAAGTGGTTGTCTGGCTCCAGGACAAGGATATTACTGGAGGTTTGCTAATCAAGAGTGCGAACATGGCTAAAGTGCTTCTCTACTCCCTTTTGTGGTTTGCTATAGGCTACTGGATTTATTTAGGTCATTACATGTTTGCTTGGGATGAGTTTGTATGGATTGTAGGTTTCGTTGCAATAGAAATGAATGTGGTGGAACGGCGAAAGGATGTTAAAGAACCAGTTTGAGGTGGTCTCGAAACTTGCTGAATTTTTGATTAAAGTACTGTTTTTAAGGAATCGAAGGTATGATCACTAGAGTTAAAGGTATCGTTAGATCACTTTTTATCGGCGCCCCCGGAGAAAGTCTTGTCAAACAAGAGCGCGATTTTTTGCAAGCGGAGATGGATGGTTTTCTCGGTGATCGCCATGCTTCATTCGAAAGAAAAGCTTGGGGGCCTGGCGACAAGCAGCGGAAAGGTGTCATTCGACGAAACGAACGTCATTGGTCGGCGGTTTCTGCTGAGGAACTGGCAGAAATATCGAAGGAAATGGATCTCTCTGAGGTGCTGAGTGCTGGAATCATCGGAGCGAATTTGTGTTTTGAGGGTGTGCCCAGTTTCTCTCTGGTACCAAGAGGGAGCATCTTTAAATTTCCTTCCGGAGCGGAATTGCTTGTTGAAGAATATAACCCTCCCTGTCTCGATATGGGCAAGGCGCTGGCGGCGAAATGCCATACAAATTCTGGTAGACCCATCCATGACACGGCGTTCGCTAAAGCTGCCCAATTTAGCAGAGGCCTAGTCGGTGTGGTAGAGGTACCTGGAATGATAAAAGCAGGCGATGACGTTGAGGTTATCATTTATGCGCCACCGTTATAGGTGCAAAGTCAAGAGAACCCTTGGGTAACATCCTGAGATTTTGCTTAAATTTCGAAAAACTATTTTATGGTTAAGGGAATTCCCAAAAGCAAACAGATTTCAAAAATTAGTTATGCCGAAGAGTCTTCTACTCGGCTATTACATCCTTTTTAGCCCCCGCTTTTGAAGGGCCTTGGCTATTACGATTCGCTGGATTTCGCTGCTACCCTCCCAGATTCTGTCAACTCTTACTTCCCTATAAAAACGTTCCACGGCATTGTCCCGGCGATAGCCGCGCCCGCCCCATATTTGTAGGCAACGATCAGCCACACGATTGGCCATTTCAGTGGCATAGAGTTTTACCATTGAGCACTGAATATGCAGACCCTTAGCATCATCGCCACGGTCATGCGCTGCTGCCGCCTCATAGACCATGAGCTTCGAGGCCCAAAGCTCAGTAACGCAGTCAGCCAAGGCAAACTGCGTTGCCTGTTTGTCTATTAGAAACTCTCCCTGTATCTTGCGTTGTGACGCCCACTCTGTTGCCTCTTCTATCATTCTTCTCGCTGCACCGAGCATCCTTGCAGCTATGGTTAGACGTTCATGTCGAAACCAATTTCGGCTGTAAGTCATGCCCGAACCTTCTTCCCCAATTCGGTTTTCCTCCGGCACAAAGACGCGCTCAAATTGATATGTCGGATGATGTGATGGAAAAGTATGTGAAAATAGCGGGTTTTCAATCATTGAAATGCCGGGTGAATCTTTATCGATAAAAAACAAAGCATCTTCGCCGCCCTCCACTTTGGCCTGAAGGAAGAAAAAATCAGCCAGATTGGCGGTAGTGACAAACCATTTTTCGCCAGAGATTTCATAGCCACCGTTACGACGTATCGCCGCAGTTTCCACTACTTCATGAGATCCTGATTCAGATTCAGTTATTGCGTAACACTCTCGCAGACGCCCCTCCATCAGTGGTTGAAGATAATTGTTGATTTGATGCTCATTGTTGCCGCAGGCTTCAAACATCCATTCTTGTGCTTCGGGAAAGCACCAACAAAGTGCGTTAGTTACTGTCCCCAGCTCTTCCCAGGCTGCCAACTGATTAACCATGCTCATGCCCAGCCCTCCAAATTCTTCTGGAGCATCCATCCGAGAAAGACCTAAGTCGATCGCATGGGCTTGCATCTTTTGTGACACATCCTCAGGGATAATGCCCTGGTTAAGCTCGGCCTCTATTTCCCAAGGTATGAGGTGAGTTTCAACAAACTCTCTCACTCTCTTCTGCCAAGCCAAGGTTTGCTCAGTGTGTTGTATTTCCATGAATGCTCCTGATTGTCAAAGATGGAAGCTTTGATACATCGATAATTCAGTTGTAATCGGTGAAACTGCGATGATAAAAAGAAAAGCTGTTCCAGTCACTAAAAACAAGTAGCGAGGCTATGTCAGTATAAACCATTACTTGCCGGACGGAACTGTTATTTAAATGCTCATTTAATCACCTATACCCCCATTCAGAAAATTATTGTATACTCGAGACGGCTGGCTAGGAATAATCATCGATTTTGTGTTTGACACTAGTCGGGTGTTTCGGCATTCTGCCGCGTGAATTCGGTGTAGAATTCAACTTCTTTTCACTAAACATTTGGAGCTGCAATAAGTGATTGAGAAATACGATGCGATTGTGGTCGGAGCGGGACACAATGGGCTTACGAATGCGGCATATCTTGCAAAAGCAGGGCTTAAGGTGATAGTGCTTGAGCGCAACGGCTACATTGGTGGTGCCGCGGTTAGTCGGGAGCTTTACCCGAATTGGAAGTACACTAACTGTTCGTACGTATGCAGCTTGTTGCGCCCCGAAATCATTCGAGATTTGCGGCTCCCAAGCCATGGATTGCAGGTGGTGCCCTATGGTGGCGGCGTAACTTTCATGCAAAATGGCGATTACTTTGGCAATCACACCGATCATGAGCGTCACCACAGAGAGTTAGCGCGTCATTCCAAGCGAGACGCTGATGCGTATCATCGTTACGAAGCAGACGTCATGAAGCAGACAAGAATCATTCGTCCTTTTTTGATGCGAACTCCGCCGGATCCAACTTCATTTAAACCTAGAGATATTCGTGAACTCATTGCAATGGCAAAAGCGTTCAGTGGTATGGGCGAAGTTGGTTTGGCAGATACCATGAGATTCTGGACCATGAGCATTGGAGATTTTCTAGAAGAGTATTTTGAATCAGATGTCGTCAAGGCGCACTTGGCTGGTAGCGGCATTATAGGGACGGCGCTGGGTGTATATTCGCCGGGCACTGCATACGTTCTCTTGCATCACTATATGGGAGATGTTGATGGGTCAATAGGATCATGGGGCTTGGCTCGAGGTGGCATGGGGGCCGTTTCGAATGCATTGGCTGGTGCGTTTAAATCTTTCGGTGGCACAGTTCAATGTGATGCTGAGGTTGCCCAGGTAATAGTCAAGAATGGTAAGGCCGCTGGCGTTGCTCTGATAAACGGTGATGAGATTTACTCCAGGATTGTTGTTTCTAACCTGGATCCAAAGCGAACCTTTTTGAAAATAATGGATGAGGGCGACCTGCCCAAAGACTTGGTGAGGAAAGCGAAAAACTTCAAGATTCGAGGATCCTCAGGCAAGTTGAATATTGCGTTGGATGGCTTGCCAACATTCAATGGGTTGCCCGAGGATAGTCCGCTGTGTTTGGGTGAGAAACATTTTATTGATTCACTTCCCAGAATGGAGCGGGCCTATGATGATTGGAAGAGCGGGACCTGGTCAAAGGACCCATACGTGGACATGTTAATTCCAACCCAAGTGGACCCGACTATGGCGCCCCCGGGAAAGCATATGATGTCTGTTTTTGTACAATATGCACCGCCCATGATAGATGGACGAGAATGGACAAGCGAGGATCGAGATGCCTTTGGGAAAACGGTAATAGACCAGATATCTAGTTACAGCCCGAATTTTAAAGACCTTATTCTTCATTGTGAGGTTCGGTCACCACAAGATATTGAAAATGAGGTAGGCCTTACTGAAGGAAATATATTCATGGGTGAATTGACATTCGATCAGTTACTCTTTAACCGACCGTTTCCTGGTTATGCTCAATACAGAGTTCCTCCAGTTAAGGGGATGTATATGTGTGGATCTGGGACACACCCCGGAGGAGGTGTAATGGCAGCTCCTGGTGCAAATGCGGCACGAGAGATACTTATGGATCTGAAAAGGACGTCTCTTGTGCCCGAGGGATACGATGATGACTGAGCTTAAATCCGAATATGATGTCGTCGTTATTGGCGCTGGACACAATGGTCTTGCGTGCGCCGCATCACTTGCTAAAACGGGTCGTAAAGTTATCGTGATAGAAGCGCTTGATTCGCCCGGTGGGGCTTGTGCAACGACCGAGTTTTATGAAAAATTTTCAGTTTCCTCATGTGCTCAATGGTTGTACCAGTTAAATGATAGCGTTGTTTCCCAAATGTCTCTTGAGCAGCATGGTTTCGAGCTGTCTGCACGAAATATTCCCACCACAGTTCTCTGCGAGAGTGGCGATCATTTGACTGTTTTTTCAGATAGGCTAGAGGGCGCTGGGGTTTCCGAAAAAGACAAGGCGGCGTTTAAATCATTTACCAAGCAGATGCTTAAATTTTGTGATGTCCTAAGTAAGGCATTCAAACGTCGCCCACCCAACTTGGTCGATAGAAGCTTTGGTGACGTTATGGCGCTATTGGGTCTGGGTATGAAGATTAAGATGCTCGGTAAGACAGACATGCGTGACTTGATGCGTTTAGGTTTGATTAACATCTATGACGTAATGGAAGAAAATTTCGATAATGATCTGCTTAAAGCGGCGATTAGTCTTGATTCGGTGATGGGCTCTCACATGGGTCCAAGATCGCCAAATACCGTTTTCGGATACCTCTATCGGCATATGGGCGACATCTATGGTTATGGTAGGCCCGGAGTATCGGTGGTTAGGGGCGGCATGGGCCAACTCGGTCAATCGATGGCCAAAGCTGCAAAAGCAATGGGAGTGGATATTGAACTGAATGCCTCGGTCGATCGAATAAGCATCGACCTTGACAAGGTAATTGGAGTAGTTCTCAAAGATGGGCGTGAATTAAGAGCCGGTATTGTTGTTTCTAGCGCAGATCCGAAAACAACGTTTGAGAAATTTGTTGGCTTGGCTAATCTAGAGACTGACACACTACGTCGAGTGAAGAACGTGCGTATGAAGGGAGATGCGGCCAAGTTGCATATCGCTTTGGACGGCTTGCCAAACTTTATGGGACTAGCTGAGTCTCGGCTTGGTGACAGACTCTTGATAGCCCCCAACATGGAATACATAGAAAAGGCATTTAATCCCTCCAAGTATGGAAAATTTTCAACTTCACCCATTATGGATATAAGCATCCCCAGTATTCATGACTCAGGTTTGGCTCCAGAGGGCAAGCATGTTTTGTCGGCAATTGTGCAATATGCGCCTTATGACCTTGAAGGTGGTTGGGAAGCTGGCAAACAACCTTTTCAGAACTTGCTCATAGATTGTCTTTCGCAATACTATCCTGGTCTCAAGCATCAAATTCTCTCTGCAGAGTTGTTAACACCGGTGGATATCGAAGAGCGTTATTTGATCCATGGGGGACACTGGCATCATGGAGAAATAAGCTTAGATCAGATTCTTATGATGAGGCCTTTCCCAGGAGTCTCCCAATACAGCACTCCCGTTGATGGCCTCTATCTAAGTGGTGCAGGGACTCATCCAGGGGGTGGTGTTCTGGGGCTAGCTGGTTTGAATACCGCTAAAGAGATCATTTCGCAAAAGAAAAATCGAACAGGTTAAATTTCTATGATTCCGCACAATGAGTCCATGATGTTACATACCCCATTTCATTCGCGTTGCGCAGCGGCTTGTGAAGTCAACCTCTGGGAAGATTGGAAAGGCTATACCACGCCACAGGTCTTCACTGAGGTTGATATGGAGTACTTCGCTGTTCGCAACAGCACTGGCGTTTTTGATCTCTCGCCGATGACCAAATACCGAATAACGGGTCCTGACTCGGAAGCCTTTATTAATAAACTAATCACCAGAGATATACGAAAGCTCGCGGTTGATCGAGTGTCCTATGTTCTCTGGTGCGATGGAGAAGGAAAAGTGATGGACGATGGCACGATCTTCCGTCTCTCCGAAGATGATTATCGGTTGTGCTGTTACACGAGAGCGCTTGATTGGCTGATGTGGACTGCTGAGGGATTTGAGGTAACTGTCAAAGAGGAAACTGCCGATGTGGCTGCCTTGGCTGTCCAGGGACCCACCTCTTGCGCAGTGTTTAAGGCTTTGGGTTTTGTTGGTATAGAGTTATTGAAGCCGTTTGGTATGTCGCGTTTTAAGTTTTCCGGCTCACAAGTAATGGTAAGTCGGACGGGTTTTACAGGTGACCTAGGTTATGAAGTATGGGTGGAGCCGAGTCTGGCGGAGAGCTTTTGGGATGCGCTCTTTGATGCTGGGAAACCCCATGGTATCCGGGCTATAGGGAGTAGTGCGCTAGATATGCTGCGAATTGAGGCTGGTTTTCTGCAGGCTGGGGTGGATTTTATTCCTGCAGACGAAACTATAAGAGCAGGCCGTTCAAGATCACCCTTCGAGCTGGGCCTTGGATGGATGGTTTCATTTGATAAACCGGTATTTAATGGTAGAAGGGCGCTGCTGAGAGAACGTGCGCAAGGTTCTCGTTATGCATTTGTCTATCTTGATGTTGAGGGTAACAAGCCGGCTGAACATGCTTTCGTTTATCACGGAGATCAAGAGGTTGGAACGATAACCTCCGCAGCTTGGTGCCCCACAACAAAGACAAACATCGCTTTTGCTCAGGTTGATGCCAAGTTTGGTAGACCCGGCCAGTCATTGGTAGCTGAGATATACTACGAGCGAGAACTCAAATGGACTCGTGTGATGGCGCAGTGCAAGGTAACCAAAGGGGCTTTATTTTCGCCTGATCGGAGAAGACAAACGCCAGCTCCAAATTTCTAATGTCTGAGCACCGGCTAAAACCGTTACTCAAGCCAAAATCAATCGCAGTTTTGGGTGCCTCGCGGAAGCTTGGATCCGTAGGAAACGAAATATTGATAAATTTAGTGAGAGGAGGTTTTCCAGGAAAGCTTTATCCCGTCAATCCATCATACGATCACGTAAACGATTTGACCTGTTATCCTACCTTGGCTAGTTTGCCTGACACTCCGGAGCACGTAATTCTGGCGGTCGCCGATCGACGATTGGAGGATGCTATTGATGAGATCATTAGTATTGGCGTCAAAGCATGCTCAATATTTTCTTCTCTTATATTGGGAAATGATTTCGAACCTCCACTCAAAGACAGACTGAAATTGAAAATCAAGAACTCCGGTCTGCTTGTTGCCGGGCCGAACTGCCTGGGCTTTTTTAATGTCCGTGACCATGTGCTGGCTGGGGCGTTTGATACTAGGGATCATTTTTCGCCGGGTAACGTGAGTCTGATTAGCCAGTCGGGCGCGGGGATGCAAGGCATCGTTGATTGTGAACAGCGATTGCAATTCAACTTGGCTGTTTCAACTGGTTATGAGTTTTCGGTGACCATGGAGGATTATTTGGACTATGCGCTTGATTTGCCTGAAACAGCGGCTGTAGGCCTCTTTCTGGAAACCAGTCGAGAGCCTGAAAAATTTTTAGCCGCCCTTGCTAAGGCGGAGGAGAGAAAAATTCCTGTTGTGGTAGTGAAAGTAGGGCGCTCCTCTTTTGCTGCTGAGTTGGCCGTCTCGCATTCCGGGGCCTTGACTGGGAGCGACAAATGTTACTCCGCAGTTTTTGAGGCTTTTGGCGTGCAAAGGGTGGAGGACATGGATCAGTTGGCAACTGCTTTGATTATGTTTGCGCAACCAAAACCAATGCAGTTGGGAGGGCTTGTTTGTCTCCATGACTCGGGAGGTGAGCGTCAACTTCTCGTCGATTTGGCTGAGCGGTATCAAGTTCCAATCGCTAAATTGTCGAAAGTAACTGAGGGAAAGCTAAAACCCAATCTTCATCCGGGGTTGCCAGCTGTAAATCCACTTGATGCTTGGGGTGGTGGTTCGGGAGCTGATGAGAAAATGTCAGCCTGTTTTACAGCATTAATGGAGGATGAGTCTGCAGCACTCGGGGCTGTGGTCCATGACCGTGGTCCCAATAGTCTGGTGTATCCGAATTATGTTGCATACCTAAATGAAGCCCAAGCAGCGACAGGTAAGCCAGTGTTTCTTGTTGCCAACAGGCAAGGAAGTGGAAGTGATCAATTGGCCATAGATTCAACTCACAAAGGGTTGCCTGTCATTGACGGTGTGAGTCAGTTTCTCGTGGGTACAAAATGTCTTCTGCGATTTAGGGATTTTCATCGTCGGAAGATTGCGATTCCAGCTGAACTAAAGTCTGAGCTCGTTTTGGACTGGCGTCAGAGGCTTGCCAAAGAGTTCGATGTCAATGAAGCATTGGCTGGCCAGCTTCTCACTGACTTTGGTATACCAATGAATCCCAGCAAATTGGTGAGTGACGAGCAGTCCTTGCTCGTAGCGGCAAAAATGTTCGAATATCCTATGGTGCTGAAAACTGCCACGCCAGGCATACAACACAAATCCGAATGTGGCGGGGTTTTTCTCAACATTGACTCTGAGGAAGTCCTTAAAGAAGCTTACAAGATCCTCAGTAGGCGTCTGGGAATGTCGGCCATTCTCTCGCCGATGGTCAATGCTTATGGCGTGGAAATGATTTTAGGTATGATTAATGACAGTCAATTTGGTCCTTTTGTAGTTGTGGGTTTCGGGGGTATTTATGCTGAGGCGTTGAACGATACATATGCGTTGTTTCCTCCATTTGATTCCGATACGGTAGCCCGCGCGCTCGACTGTCTCTCTATGCGATCGCTTCTTGCCGGCTTGCGAGGAAAGCCATCGGTAAATATACAATCTTATTGCGAAACTGCGGCCCGATTTTCTGTTTTCGTTGCTGAGTTTGCTAGTTCAATAGGTGAGATTGATATAAACCCAATCTTAATTACAGAAAACGGATGTCTTGGTCTTGATGCCTTGGTTGTTTTAAAAAATACTGCATCTATTGGAGAGATATCAGGAGGTGAGGGCTAGCATGAATGAGAAGAATGAGTTAGAAAAGTTTTTGCGTCAATATCCAAAAACGACCTCACTTGAGTTATTGATTCCGGATATAAATGGGATCTTCCGCTGCAAACGAATACCTAGACAAGAGTTTGAAGATTTTTTCGAAACAGGGGTGAATGGGCCAGCGACAACCCTCCTGCTCAATGTTCTTGGAGAGATGACCGGTGATCTGGATTTTTTGAATTTGGAAGGTGATCCTGATAGAAATATTAGTCCTGTTGCAAATACATTGGCCCCAATCACTTGGCTGGGGTCGGAGACGGGGCAGGTGATTTCTACCTTTAGTGAACTTGATGGCAGACCTATTTCATTTGATCCCCGCAATGTCCTTAAACGCGCCCTCAAACCGCTTTATGACATGGGCATTTCTCCTGTGGTTGCAACCGAATTGGAATTTTATCTCATAGAAGATGGTGCCGGTGCTGTACCTAAACTGAAACTGGCCAAGGTCCCTGGAACCAGTATCGACCAGAGCGGCATTCAGTATGCTATGCCTGAGGAACTTTGGGACAAAGACGAATTCCTTGAATCAGTTAGAGCCGCATGTCTGGAGCAAGATGTGCCAATGACGACAGTGCACTCGGAATATTCCCCGGGTCAATATGAAATTAATCTTCATCACGTCGGCGATCCGATCATCGCGTGTGATCACACTGTTATGCTCAAGAGGATTGTAAAGGGTGTTGCCAGACAACATGGGATGGCAGCAAGTTTTATGGCCAAGCCATTTGAAGGAATAGCTGGTTGTGGCTTGCATATCCATTTCAGCCTCTATGACCAATATGGAGAGAATATTTTTGCTGATTTATCCTCAGTTGAGGTGCCAGCTATCTCAGAAACGTTGCGCTATGCTGTGGGGGGGCTAATTGCTACTATGCCTGAATCCATGGCGATCTTTGCGCCAAATGCAAACTCCTACCGACGTCTCATTCCAGGCAACTATGCTCCGTTGGCTCCGAACTGGGGTTATAATCATCGTGATGTGTCTTTGCGAATACCCGTTTCTGGGCAAAAGAACCGCCGACTAGAGCACCGGGTGGCAGGGGCTGATGCTAACCCGTATTTGGTTATGGCGGCTGTTGCAGCAGGAATCCATTATGGAATTACCCAGCAATGTGACCCTGGCCAGATGATTAAAGAGGGAGTGGAGATGGAGCATGACTTTACCCTGCCTAGGACATGGGACAAAGCGATTGACGTTTTCGAGTCAAGCGATAAGTTATCAAATTATCTCGGTGCGGAATATTGTCTAATCTATAATGCTGTGCGAAGAAGCGAGTTTGATATGTTTGCAGCCAAGGTTTCTAACGTTGATTACGAGTGGTATTTGCGCTCGATTTGAGACTTTCTGAGATAAAGAAATTAAATGAACGTTTAGTGATCTATATAACCATTTAGAAAATTGTTGTAAGATGTAAGAAATATGTGTTGAACGACCACTGCAAAGGTTCTTGTCAAATGAAATTCATAGCGACAGATGTTTCGGATACCAAAGAAAAAATGCTTGACATGGTTAGCACCCAGTTAGGAAAGCCAGGATTCGCAATGGATCGCTATTTCTACAGATCACATGTAACTTATGAGGCCGAATTGCACAGCATAATTTTTAAAAGCTGGCTGTATGCTGGACACGTCAGTCAGGTGCGAGAGAGCGGCGATTTCTTTCTGTTTGAAATCGGCGAGGATTCTTTAATTATTAGCAAAGATGATCGTGGTGATATCTCAGCAATGCATAACATTTGTCGTCACAGAGGCGCTCGCGTGTGTGAAGATAAAAGCGGTAACCGAAAAGCATTTGTTTGTCCCTATCATGGCTGGGCATATGGCATGGATGGGGAATTAAAGAGAGCCAGAGAGATGGATCGATTGGAGGGATTTGATTGTGCCGATTATCCCCTGAAAAAAGTCAAGCATGTGGTATTTCAGGGTATGATTTTTATAAATTGTGACCCTGAGGCGCCAGATTTCATTGCCCCGTTGAACCGGATTGCAAAGCCTTTGGGGGCTTATGATCTAGACAACGCGAAAGTGGCCGAGAGCAAAACATATCGGATTAGTGCAAACTGGAAATTATGTTTAGAGAACTATCTGGAGTGCTACCATTGCTCTAGTTCACATCGTCAGTATGCAAAGATGCACACGCTCGCTGCTCCGGATGATAAGGTCAAGCCAATAAACGACGCGATGTTGGCAAGGGCCGCCGAGGTCACAGGCGTGAAGGGTATAACGGATGATTACTATGCCTACTACAACGACTCGTCTGCCTTTGGAGCATGCTCCTATCATAGCAGGTATGCGCTCTATGACGGTTTTAAAACCGGCAGCAAGGATGGTGAGCCGGTTGCGCCGTTGATGGGAAAGATGAGAGGCTATGATGGAGGAGCTGGTGACTTTCAGATGGGCCCACTCGCTTTCATGCTCAACTATCCCGATCACTGCGTCCTCTATCGCTTCACCCCCAGGGGCCTAACCGAAACTGATATGGAACTGGTTTGGTACGTGAATGCTAGCGCCGAGGAAGGTGTGGATTATGACAAAGACCAGGTAAGTTGGCTCTGGCACCATACTAGTTTAGAGGATGAGTACATCATTTTGCGTAATAGCGAGGGCGTCAACTCAAGTTTTTTTGAACCAGGCCCCTATCATCCCGAATATGAAGCGCTCTGTTCTGAATTTGTTCGCTGGTATCTGATGGCGTTGAAACGGTCTAATTTACCTGATTCTACATCGTCGGACATGCGGCGCAACGTTACGGCGATCTCAAATTAAGCCACAACGGATGGCGCTAATAACTAGAGGTTTGTACTCATCAAATGTTGCTAAAATCTTCGATTGATACCAGAGAACACACCCAATCATACTACGCAGCTTCTGCTAATTGGGCTTCTAATTATCCCGAACTGCGGGACAACTTGAGTGCTGATGTTGTTATTATTGGTGGCGGTTTTAGTGGGGTCGCTACTGCGTTAGAGCTTAGCGAGCGTGGTTATGAGGTTATATTACTCGAGGCCAATCGACTTGGCTGGGGAGCCTCTGGACGCAACGGAGGGCAGTTGATTGGTGGATTCGGTAACAATCCATCTGCCTTTAGACACACAATAGGTAAAGAGGGCGTAGATGCAGTCGAACAGATGGGTGTCGAGTGCGTTGACATCGTGAGGGAGCGTATTGAAAGGTATCAAATTGACTGCGATTTAAAATGGGGATGGTGCGAAGTTGCCTTAAAAAAACGGCACCTAAAGGCCTATAAAAAGTGGTCAGCTGACGAGCCGGCCATTCAGTTGCTTGATCGAGAGGAGATGAAACAATTTGTAAATTCTGAATTATATCTAGGCGGTTATTATCGTGAGGATTGGGGGCACCTTCATCCGTTGAATCTATGCCTCGGTGAAGCCAAAGCTGCGGAGGGGCTCGGGGCGAGAATATTTGAGCAGTCCAAGGTCACTGCAATAAAATATTCGAACAACCCCTTGATTTCGACGGAAAATGGCTCGGTACAAGCTCGTTTTGCCGTACTTTGCGGGAATGCTTATATGACCGAGTTAGTGCCTTATCTTGATGCGAGAGTTTTGCCTACCGTGAGTTGCATTGTCGCGACGGAAAAGCTATCCCAGGACCAAATTAATCAGACCATGCCCCGTGATGTGGCGGTCTGCGACTCGAGGACGGCACTTGACTACTATCGTTTAACAAAGGACAAGAGGCTATTAATGGGCGGCCTCTCAAACTACACTGGTCTTGAACCTTCCAATGTAACTAGCGTCATGAGGAATCATATGGCCAAGGTCTTCCCCAGCCTGCAATCGGTAGGTATCGATTATACTTGGTCCGGAAAGATTGGAGTTAGTATCCGTCGCATGCCGCAAGTAGGGCGTATTAAAGATAGTAATGTGCTTTATGCTACTGGCTACTCGGGCCACGGGGTGGCGCCAACCCATATGTCTGGTCGGGTTCTAGCTGAGGCTATTGATGGTAACACTTATCGCATGGACATTCTGACTAAGATGTTGCACCTCCCTTGGCCTGGTGGCAAGATTTTCCGCAGACCTTTCATGGCGGCTGGCATGATGTTCTACAAAGTCCTAGATATGTTGTAACGGCTCGATATGAAACGGCAAGTTGTCATCTTTATGCATATGGACGATGAGCACCCTGGGTATATTGTTGACTATCTGCAGCAGCAAAATATCGAAGTCCGCCTCATTAGGGCATATGAAGGTGATTGCATCCCCTGCGTGGACGAAATGTTTGCTGGGCTCGTTTTTATGGGCGGCATAATGAGTGTAAACGACGGGCTCCCTTGGCTGGACGAAGAGATCGAGCTCATTAAACTTGCAGCGACAAAGAGAATTCCTCTTTTGGGACATTGCCTAGGGGGACAAATGATAGCAAAAGCGCTCGGCGGAAAAATCACATTGAACCCAAGCATGGAAATAGGTTGGCATGCGTGTTCTCGAGAAGATGACTTGGCGGCAAAAGATTGGTTAGGGGATATGTCTGATCCTTTCATCATGTTTCACTGGCACAAAGAGACGTTTTCTTTGCCAGAAAACGCAAAACTTTTATTTTCCTCTCAGCATTGTCGTAATCAGGCGTTCACTATTGGCAGCAATATACTTGGTATGCAGTGCCACGTTGAAGTGACGGAGCCTTTACTCAGAGATTGGATAGATCATTGGCGGGAGGACTTGGGCGAGAGTAGTCGGAGTGTGCAAGATTACTATACTATCGCCAAATACATTAAACAAAATGTTGCAGAGCTGAACCGCGTGGCTGATCAGTTATATGGGCGATGGGTCTCGACACTGGCGCTGTGATTTAAAAGGTTTAAAAAAATGGAAAGCGATCGTTACAGAGAAAAATATAATCGGCATTTATTGCACCCTTGGGGAGATTTATCGTCCCTCGGGCAGGATCATTCGTCTTCGATTGTCGATAAAGGCGAGGGGGTTTATGTCTATGATTCGGAAGGCAATCGTCTGCTTGATGGGCCTGCGGGCATGTGGTGCATGCAATCCGGATATGGGCGAAAGGAGATAGCTGACGCTGTCGCGACTCAAATATTGAATCTTAGCTATGCCACCTCGTTTTCGTTGGTCAATCCGAGAGAAGTTGAACTCGCGGAACGCATTGCGAGTCAAACACCCGGAGACCTAAATCGTGTCTTTTTTACTACTGGTGGATCAACTGCGGTGGATTCTGCATTGCGACTATGTCAGCTGGCAAGAAACATCAGAGGTGAGCCCGACAGGAAACATATTCTGACTCGAGAAAAAGCGTATCATGGCAGCACATATCTTTCAGCTTCGGTTACTGGTAAAGAGCGAGATAAGACTGCGATGGACACCATATCGGAGAATGTCCATTTTCTCTCGGCGCCATGTTTTTACTACCACCCCCAATTCGAGACCGAGGAATCATTTTGTGACTTTCTGATTCGGGAGTTGGAGGAAAAAATAGAAGAAATCGGGGCCAAGAATATTATGTGTTTTATCGCGGAACCGATTCTTGCCAGTGGTGGGGTGATTGTCCCACCCGCTGATTACCATGTCAGATTTTGGGAAACGATAAAAAATCACGGCATCACCTATATAGCCGATGAGGTTGTAACAGGATTCGGCAGACTAGGCCACTGGTTCGCTTCCGAAGCCGTTTTTGGAATAATTCCCGATATAGTCATTTTCGCAAAAGGGCTCACCTCCGGCTATGTGCCTCTGGGAGGTTATGCCGTGTCGGATAGTTTCATGGAAAAGATTAGCGGCGAGAATTCGGATGGTTGTCTCTACTCGAATGGCTATACCTGGTCAGGTAATCCAGTTGCATGTGCGGCCGCACTGGCTAGTTGGGATATATTAGAAAGGGAAGACCTGCTCGACAATGTAAAAACCTTAGGCCCTTACTTTCAGGCACAACTTCAAACCCTGCGAGATAACCCACTGGTGGGTGATGTTCGAGGTATGGGATTAATGGCTGCTGTGGAGATGACTATCCGCGGCAAAGATGAGGCAGATCTATTAGAAAAAGATTACGCTATTGGAGAGATGGTCGACAGGCACTGTCAAGACCTCGGCTTGCTAGTACGTCCCTTTATTAATATCTGTATAATTTCTCCACCACTCATCATAACAAAAAGTCAAATTGATGATCTTGTCACAGCTTTGCGGATTGGGTTACACCGGACGCTTTTGGAACTCCGGGAGGCGGCGGTTTGGATAGACTGAACCTTTCTCCATAAGAATCTTTTCAAATTTGAAGGAGCGATAATAGTGGTAGATGATCCAATTAATAGCCAGTCCATGTTCTCAAATGTGCATGGCTTTATGGGTATTCCGGTGTCCAGGGAGATAGCTAATGCAGACCTAGTCGTCATGGGAATTCCTTATGACCTAGGCACCACAGGGCGTGCCGGCACTCGTCACGGTCCCCAGGCCGTGCGACTTGCCTCCGCCAATTTGCGATGGGAGATGAGAGAGGAGCGTCACCCTTGGGGTTTTAGTGCTTTTGAGAGATTGAAGGTCATAGACTTCGGTGATTTGGAGTTTCCTCCTGGCCAATCTGAAGACATGGTTGATCGAGTAATTGATAATGTTGGAAGTATACATGCCGCAGGAAAAAAAACGCTGTGTATTGGAGGCGATCATTTCATTACATTACCTCTTTTGAGGGCAGTTAACAGGCATCGTGGTACCTTAGCTCTTATCCAGTTTGATGCGCATACTGATACTTATGAGGAAAGCGACAAATACGATCATGGAGGTATGTTTTACACGGCGCCAACAGAAAACCTTGTCAAGCCAGAACGCTCTATTCAATTAGGGATCAGAACGGCTTTTGACCGCGACTGCCATGAATTCAAGGTCATCCTTGCTGATCAACTCAATGATATGACAATAGGCGAAATTCAGTCGGCAGTAATGCAGTGTGTTGGTAATATGCCCATTTACCTGTCGTTTGACATCGATTGTCTCGACCCAGCGCATGCCCCAGGGACTGGAACCCCTGTTGTTGGCGGTATAACCACTGATAGAGCCATGAAAATTATTCGCAGTTTGAAAGGATTGAACGTCGTCGGTGCGGACGTTGTAGAGGTTGCACCCGCCTATGATCATGCAGAGATTACTGCCTTGGCTGCGGCAACTGTAGGGCTCGAGTTGATCCACTTAATGGGTTCTTCTTAGCCTAAGAGCCTATAGTTCGAGGGAATACTTGTAGAATTCGTTGTCTTTTTCGTACCCGAGTGACTCATATAGCGCTTGAGCGTTGATGTTGTCGAAAGCTGTCTCGAGATCTATGCGCGACGCTCCGCTTTTCGCGGCCATTTTGCGAGCCTGCTGCATAAGAGACTTACCTATTCCTTTACCTCTTATATCTTCTTCAACATAAAGATCATAAAGAATCCAGATTGGGCTTGCCTCAACGCTACAAAAGGTACTATAGAGTTGCGTGAATCCCACCGCGTGATGGTCTTCCCCCTCTCCGCCCCAAGCGACAAATATAACGGAACTTCCGTTTGCGATTTGCTCGCCTATATAACGCTGTGCTAGGGTCAAATCAGGATCCTGTTCATAGAATTGTCGGTAAAGATCAAATAACCTAGCCACCTCGTCGATGTCTTTTGAAGTGGCAAGTGTAATCTTCGTAACGGGAGTCACTAAGTCACAATTTTTATCCACTTTCGTAGGCATCTCATAGCACCAAGGAAATATGCTTGCCAAAAAGCACAAACATACATACCTAGCGTCATTGCGATCATAATCTTCCCCCGCATAGAGAATTTCCTTCCAAACTTCTTCCGTGATTCCTGAGATGGCATTTGCGATGGCGCGGGCATCAATCTCCGATTGTTTGTCGGCTCTTCGGATGATTTGCTCACACAGGTTTAGGATGAGTTTAAAATTTTGCCTGTCAAGTGATCCGCGGATCCGCTGATAGTCTTGCCGGCCTATGCTTTCCGAATCAAAAGCATGCCAAACCGCCATTTTCCGATGCTCGGTTATCTCAGGGTCTAAAGAGGCGTCAATGATCGCGGCTAGTCGCTTTGATGGATCCGTGCCAGCTCTTTTCATTGCATCCGCCACCCTGCGATCAAACTCCTCCGAAACAAAGCGGAGTGTGTCTAAAAGTAAAGCCTCTTTGCTTTCAAAATGGAAGTTTACAGTGCCTGCTGTAAGTCCTGCGATTGAACTTATTTTTGCCAACGTTACTTTTGCCAGGCCATACTCGGCAACTGCGGTTATTGTGGCGTCAATCAATAATTTGCGTCTTTCTTGGTGGATTGCAGGATTAGTGGTCGACATTCTACTTTTCCCTCGTAAGGCGCCCTTCGCCATTTGAGCATACTGCAGCTAAATGACTGTTTAAATTCCTAAATGACTGTATAATGGACGTTCTCACAACTGTTGGCAAGTACTTGCAAAAAGGATAAATTCCTTAACAGGAGGTTATTTGTGACTTACGACCTACCAGGACCACTGACAAAATCCCGTCTCGAATCAGGGCAGGACTTTTTTCGTCACGGTTCACGATACATGGAAAGTGCTCAAAAATCTCTCGCCAGAGGTTTTAAGGCCCCAGCTCAGATTATTATTGACAAGGCCCAGGGCGATTTTGTCTGGGATCTTGACGGAAATCGGTATATCGATCTTCAAAATGGCTGGGCGACTAATCCGCTTGGAAATTGTCATCCTGAGGTGGTTGAAGCAGTGCACAAGGCGCATATCCGATATGGTTATCATTGGGAGCATCCACTTCGATTCGAATTGGCTGAGCAATTAGCAGAAATTATGCCTGGGAGACATTTCCCCCGATTTAGTTTTGAGGTGTCTGGCACAGAAGCGGTCGAAGCAGCCATACATTTGGCACTATGTCATACGCAACGACGTTACGTTATCAGTTTCACCTCGGCTTTTCATGGGGAGTCGCTTGGCACAAAAATGCTGAGTGGTTACGGCAGCGAAAATAACCTGTATATGGAACCCTGGGCCGGAGGAGTTTTGAAAGCACCGTTCCCATACTCCGAGAATATCCCCGCTGATATGTCACCTGATCAATATGTGGATTATTGTTTGTGGTATTTGGAAACGCATATACCGAGTTTCATCGCACCGGCAGACAATGTGGCGGCCGTGATAATTGAACCCGGCCTCGCAGAGGGAGGCAATTGGATTCCATCTAAAGGATTTCTAGCAGGTATCCGAAGAATTTGTGACAAGTTTGATTGGTTGATGATTGCCGATGAGGTTCTTACCGGTTTGGGGCGGACTGGCAGCATGTGGGGTATTGACCACTACTCGGTATTGCCCGATATGATTGTCGTAGGGAAAAACCTGTCGGGAGGCATTGAAGCGTGTGCCGGTGTGGCTACGCGCGATGAAATACTCGGAGACAATCCTCGCGCATCTAGCGGAAGTACATTTGCTGGAACGCCCGGAGGCTGCGCCGCAGGATTAAAGACATTGGAAATATATCAACGAGATGGAATTGTTAGCAAGGCAGCCGAACTGGCTGATCATGCAGCCGATCGCATGGCATCCTGGACCGAGCGCTACGCTGTTGTTAAAGAGGTTCGTTGTCTCGGGCTGTTAATGGGGGTCTCGTTTTCTCATCCTGAGCCATCTAGCTTGGGTGAGGGCTATGAGGATAGTTGGGTCGCGCGGACAGTCAGGGATGAAATGTTAGTAAATGGTGTTTGGGCCATATGTGATACGGAACCGACGGTTCGAATGTATCCGGCCTTGAATATGGACAAACAGAACCTATCGCAGGCCCTAGAAATAATGGAAAGCGCTATAAAAAAGGTTGAGAATGGTGCGCAACTGGTTGGTGATTTCCCGGCTATGCCAAGTGGAGTCACTGGGTTTTAATTGAAAAAGTTGGAGAAAGCGATGAGGAATACATCTGCTATAGATGCATACTGGATGCCATTTACTGGCAACCGAGACTACAAGAAAAATCCTCGAATGGTTGTATCGGCAGACGGCCATCATTACATAAGCAGTGATGGTCGAAAACTCTATGACGGTTTTTCAGGTTTATGGACTTCTGGTTTGGGGCATTGTCACCCCAAGATTGTCGATGCTGTGCAGAAGCAAGTCGCTCATCTGGATTTGTGTCTTACCTTTCAATTCGGTAACGACAGAGCTTTTCAGTTAGCTGAAAAACTCACCAACTTTACGCCAAAGGGCTTTGGTCGTTGCTTTTTTACCAACTCGGGATCAGAGTCCGTGGATACGGCGCTTAAGATTGCACTTGCCTACCAACGATTGCAAGGTCATGAAAATCGGACTCGTTTGATAGGTCGGCACCGGGGCTATCATGGCGTTAACTTTGGAGGCATATCGGTTGGCGGGATACCCCCTAATCGGAAAATGTTTACCTCAAACCTAATCAATGGGGTCGATCATATATCTCATACTCACAATTTATCAGAGGCCGCCTATAGTCACGGCCAACCTGAGTGGGGTGGTCATTTGGCTGAGGAGTTAGAGGCATTAATTGCCCCGCAAGATGAGGACAGTATTGCGGCTTTAATAGTGGAACCGGTGGCAGGTGCAACAGGGATTCTTCCCCCGCCGCTAGGTTACCTCGAGCGACTTAGAGAGATTTGCACTAAGCATGGAATTTTGTTGATTTTTGACGAGGTCATCACGGGCTTTGGTCGAGTGGGTGCATCGTTCGCGGCAGAAAGATTCGACGTCATGCCCGATATTATCACTTGCGCAAAAGGGCTCACAAATGGTGTTATCCCTATGGGCGCAGTTCTTATCAAAGATGAAATCTATGATACCTTCATGACCGGTCCCGAGCAGATGCCAGAACTTTTTCATGGTTATACATACTCAGGCCACCCTGTTGCAGCCGCTGCAGGGATAGCGGCACTAGAGGTATACGAGGAAGAGGGTAGTTTCCAACAAGCTAGAGAACTTGAAGAAATGTTCGCTGATGAAGCCCACCAATTTGATGATCATCCTCGGGTAATCGATGTTCGTAACTTCGGCTTAATGGCCGCTGTTGAGTTAGAGCCTCGCGTTAATGCTCCGGGAACTAGAGGACTTGAGGCTCACAAGCGCTTATTTTGGGATGAAAATCTAGTGATTCGAAATACGATGGATATTCTGCAATTCTGCCCATTCTTGAACGCAGAGCCCGAGGATATTCGCAGTATGTTTGGCGCAGTTAAGCGCGTGCTGGATACCTTAGAATAATTATCATATGTTATTAACTCCTAATCATTCGTGGATTGCTGATCCGGCACTTCAGGAAAAATGAGGTAGTTAGAGCGATAGATTGTTCTACAGAGAAGAAAAGTGAACCGACTTCTACAAATTGGCCTGATCCTGGCTGTTTCTCTGCATGCCTTTGATGAAATGGCATTAGTGATCGCTCTCCCAGTCATAAGCTCAGAACTGGGCGGCGGCGTTTTGTACGGCCTTACTCTTTCCTCATACGTTTTGGCAGCTATGGTGTCAACAGCCTGGAGTGGAGATTGGATAGACCGGCACGGTCCTTATGGAGCGTTTCAAATTGGAGTTACATGCTTTTTCGCAGGACTTATACTTGCCATTATTGCGGACACCATGACGAAGTTTATCATAGCCAGAGTTCTGCAAGGCATAGGCGGTGGCATTGTATTTACGTTGGCATATGCGGTCACCAATCGGTTATGTCCGATAGACCTGAAATCGCGCATGGTGGCTTGGCTCGATAGCGCATGGCTGTTGCCTTCATTGCTGGCACCCGCTCTCGGAGGTTTGTTGGTAGAGCATTGGAGTTGGCGGGGACTGTTCTGGCTGCAGTTGCCTCTATTGTTGATCATAGCGCTGTTGTTACTGAAACCTCTCAAGATGCTTCGATTAGCTCCAACCAGTCGTGACTATTCTGGTCTGTGGACCGCACTTCGCATTGGAATTTGCTGTGTTTTAGTGGTTGCCTTAACTTCGACTCCTCCGAATCTCTCATGGTTTTTTTTGGTTCCGATTATTTTATTTATGTGGAGGCCCTTGAGTCTTGTTTTGCCTCTTGAATGGTGGAAATTGCGAACGCCACTCGCGCTGAGCATTATTTTGCTGGGGGGATTGTTTTTCGTATTTTATGGGGTCGAATCATACACCCCGCTCTATTTAATTGAAAACAGGAGAATGGGCGTTACTGCAACTGGATTGGTTTTCACCTGCGCAGCATTCACATGGGTTTTGGCTTCTTTCTTGCAGTCAACCTTAGATAAATATTTCAGCCATCGCCAGTCGTTAATAAGTGGAGCTCTAGTTTTTCTGATAGCATTTTTGGTAATGGGGCTTATCGTGCTCCATTTGATTTCACTCGAATTCATCTATGTCGCTTGGGCCCTTATGGGTTTTGCTATGGGCTTAACCTACAACACGCTCGCAACCTCGGCTATGTTGGCTACAGAAGCTGGTAATGAAGGCGCAACTGCTGGGGCATCAGGGTTGATGGGAAGTCTTTGTATTGGACTTGCAGTGGGGCTCGGAGGTGCCATAAAAAATCAAGTAGAGTATCGTGGCGGCGATCTAGGACAGGTAATGGACTTGATTGGTATATTCATGTTATCTGTGCTTGCGTTCCTGATTTGGATAATTTGGCAACGCTTTCCACAAGAAAAAACCTGGTATCAGAACGATTAATTAATACAGAACTACGGTGTGATGGGATCAAAATAGGAGCTCGTGAATTATCAATCATTAGAGCAGGCATCCATGGCCGTTATTTATAATGGCTGAAAAATTATTGTAGGCATCGGGAATTTAATATAAAAAATTCCTTAATTTTCCTTTCGAATTAGATATTAAAAACCTAAAAACTGATTTTGCAATTATCGAAGCACCTTTTGAGTTAACATAAGCCCTAATTCCTTATAAACGGAGTAAGTCATGAGAGATTGTCGATCTTTTTATATCGATGGTAAATGGGTGAATCCAATTAAAGCCGACGAACACCCTATTGAAAATCCATCTACTGAAGAGAATGTGGGCTTGGTCAGTCTTGGATCCAGTGAAGATGTTGACCTCGCTGTAAATGCCGCGCGGACAGCTTTTGATGTATATGGCCTCTCTCCTGTTGAGGAAAGGGTATCTTTATTAGAGAAGTTATTAGAGGTATACAAAAGCCGTTATGACGAGATGGCGGAGGCAATAAGCATTGAGATGGGAGCTCCAATTGATTTCGCAATGGAGGATCAAGCTGATTGTGGGCGCGGGCATATAGCTGCCACTCTCAATGCATTAAAAACATATGAGTTTCGGTCCAAAAAAAGCAATGCGGAAATAGTCAAAGAGCCCATTGGGGTTTGTGGCTTTATTACTCCTTGGAATTGGCCCATCAACCAGATAGCTTGCAAGGTGGCACCAGCCTTGGCTACGGGCTGTACCATGGTCCTAAAGCCGAGCGAGATTGCACCTCTTTCAGCCCAAGTGTTCAGTCAAATGGTGCATGAAGCTGGTATACCTGCCGGCGTATACAATATGGTTCATGGTGATGGACTGGGTGTTGGAACGGCAATTTCTAATCACAATGATATCGATATGGTTTCGTTCACAGGATCGACACGCGCAGGAGTCGCCGTTTCAGAAGCCGCAGCTAAAAATATAAAACGAGTGACTTTGGAGTTGGGCGGAAAGTCACCTAATATCATTTTTAGTGATGTAGATCTCGAGAAAGCGGTGACCAATGGAGTGCTAGCTTGCATGGAAAACGTTGGTCAGTCATGCAATGCACCTACAAGAATGTTGGTACCAACTGATAGTTATCAAGAGGCACTGGATTATGCTAAAAAAGCAGCTAATTCTGTTAGGGTCTCAAAATCGCATGAGCGTGGTAATCACATTGGTCCTTTGGTGAGCCGTGTTCACTTTAATAAAGTTCAAAGCCTGATTCAAGCAGGCATTAAAGAAGGGGCACGACTTGTTGCCGGGGGCGCTGGGAGGCCGGAGGGACTCGAACAAGGTTATTTTGTCAAACCAACAATATTTGGCGATGTAAATAATCAGATGACCATAGCGCGGGAGGAAATCTTTGGACCTGTCCTGGTACTGATTCCTTATGATACCGAGGATGAGGCGATTGACGTGGCTAATGACACATCCTATGGACTAGCCGCATACGTTCAAACTCATGATGAAGAAAGAATAGATCGAGTCACGCGTCGACTTCGAGCAGGTATGGTGCGTGTTAATGGCGCTCCCCATGTGTACACCTCCCCCTTTGGTGGCTATAAACAATCGGGTAACGGTCGCGAGTGGGGCGAGTTTGGTTTTGAGGACTTTCTTGAAACCAAAGCTATCAGTCGTCCTCTCTAAAAGGAATAAATTAACATTCGCAAATTTTATATAGGGTGCATTATGTGATTGACAAGAGGCCACTAAGAATTGGTGTTTTGGCAGACAGTAAAATGGTCGGGCCGCATGGATACCATTCTCTCGGAGACAAGTATTTGCGAGCCATTTCCGAGGGGATGCAGGCATTGCCAGTACTTATCCCAGCATGGGCTGAACGAAAAATTCTCTACTCATATCTAAGTGGTTTAGAGGGCCTTCTGTTAACGGGTGCTCATAGTAACATCGAGCCGCGGCATTACGGAGCCCAGCTTTCCACGGAACCGTTTCATGATCGGGCGAGAGATTCCACTGCTTTTCTACTAATTGAAATGGCGCTCGATATGGACATTCCGGTTTTTGGTATCTGTCGCGGTTTCCAAGAGATCAATGTAGCGTTGGGTGGCAGCCTTTACCAGCGGGTCCAAGCTTTGCCTGCCATGATGGATCATCGTGAAGATCCGGACCAGCCTCTGGCTAGGCAATATGGCCCTGTTCATAAAGTGGTATTAGAAAGTGATGGCATCTTAAGGCCAATTAGTGACTCTGGCATGGAGGCAGTCAATAGTCTCCATCAGCAAGGTGTATCGAGACTTGCAGAAGATTTAACGGTTGAGGCGCGAGCCACTGATGGTTTGATAGAAGCATTCCGCTTGAGTAGAAACGATCGTTTTGTTTTGGGGGTTCAGTGGCATCCGGAGTGGGAGGTTACAAGAAACCAATTTTATCAGGACATCTTTAATTTATTTAATCATGCATGCTTAGTTCGACAAGAATGATTTTTTTTGATTGTAGTAATGGGAAACAGCTCAACTCGATACTGTGAGGGTGGTCATGGGCGCTATTAGTAAGTGGATAAAGCAACATAATATCGAAGATATTGAATGTTTGGTCCCAGGGATTAATGGTAATGCCTTTGGTAAGCTGGTGCATGCGGACAAGTTAATCACGGAAGATATACGACTACCTGAGGCGATATTGTTGCAATCGGTCACTGGTGGGTATCCCGAAGAATTTGAGGATATCTTGGGTGTTGCGGACAGCGACATGTTTTTAACGCCTGATCCCAGTGCAATATCCCGTGTTCCTTGGGCTAAGAAACCCACCGCCCAAGTTATTAATGATTGCTATACTCGCGACGGAAAGCTGCATCCGTTATCCAGTCGGGGCGTGCTCAAGCGAGTGATAGAACTTTTTGAAAACGACGGCTGGCGACCGGTAGTTGCTCCAGAGATAGAGTTTTATTTGATTCGCCAATGCTTTGATTCGCGGTCTAAACTCCAACCGGCTACTGGACGCTCTGGTCGTGCGGAAAAGATGCGAAAGTCTTACACGATTGAAGCAATTAAGGAGTTTGACTCTCTGGTTGAAGAGGTGTTTCTTTATTGTGCGTCGATGGGACTTGACGCGGATTCAATAGTTGACGAATCGGGTGCAGCTCAGATGGAGGTAAATTTTCTTCATGGTGACGCTCTCAGTCTCGCAGATCAGGTGTTTTCATTCAAGAGAATGTTGCAAGAAACGGCGATGAAACACGGTATTTTCGCAACGTTTATGGCCAAACCTATGGAGCTGCAACCCGGAAGTTCCATTCATGTCCATCAAAGTATTATTTGTAGCGAAGACGGTAAAAATATTTTTGTTGACGAACAAGGACATGAGAATAAGCTTTTCCGTCATTACATTGGCGGATTACAAAAATTCACAAATGCAGTAATGGCATTTTATGCGCCTAACGCAAACTCATATCGCCGCTTTAGGAAGGGTTTCGCGGCCCCAATTAATGTCGACTGGGGTTATGATAATCGTACCGTGGGCATTCGAGTGCCAGATGGTTCAGCAGAATCTAAAAGGGTGGAGAATCGATTTGCCGGAGTGGACTCTAATCCATATCTTGTCATGGCGGCAACGTTGACTTGTGGTTATCTGGGAATGAAAATGGCGATAGAGCCCGCAGCACCTTTTAGCGGAAGTTCTTATGATGCAGAGATGAGTTTGCCTCGATCACTTGAGCAAGCAATGCGATTCCTGAGCGAGTCTCAGGAGCTTCGCGAGGTCTTCGGAGATACTTTTGTCGATGCATTTATTGCTGTGAAAGGTTTTGAATATGAGGAGTTCAATAACGCGATGGGGATCATACCCCGACTCTCTTCAGTGATCTTCCCGAAATCAAATAGGTTAATTAGTCCTTGGGAACGTGAGTACTTACTTCTCAATGTTTGATCAAGATGGGTTGCTGCTGTTACATTTAGTCATATCAAATTGGTAATGACCGATTTTCTTTTTAATATGTCGCCCCGCTAGGAGATAATTTCCATGTCCGACACAAGTCAACTTCAACTTCTCGATCGAGAACACCACTTTCATCCGTTCACTGATCAAGGCGATCTCAATAAGCGTGGCACGCGCATTATTAGCAAGGCTAATGGCGTTTATCTTTGGGATAACGAAGGTAACAAGATTCTTGATGGAATGGCTGGATTATGGTGCGTTGCGGTTGGTTATGGTCGCAAAGAGCTTGCCGATGCGGCTTATCAACAAATGATGGAACTGCCCTACTACAATAGCTTTTTTCAGTGCACAACACCTCCAGCAATTAAGCTCGCAGAGAAATTGGCAGATTTAGCACCCTCTCATCTCAATAATATTTTTTTTACAGGCTCTGGTTCGGAATCGAACGATACGGTTCTGAGATTGGTTCGCCACTTTTGGTCGGTTCAAGGGCAATCAGAGAAGTCGGTAATTATTAGTCGTAAAAATGCATACCACGGCTCCACTGTCGCAGGCGCGAGTTTGGGAGGAATGGCATACATGCACAAGCAGGGCGGCCTCCCTATTCCAGGGATTGCACACATTGATCAACCTTATTGGTTTGATGAGGGTGGTGATTTGTCACTGGAAGAATTCGGCAAACAGCGAGCACAACAATTGGAGGAAAAAATCCTCGAGATCGGGACAGATAAGGTTGCCGCTTTCATTGCAGAACCGATTCAAGGGGCGGGTGGTGTGATCATTCCTCCAGATAGCTATTGGCCCGAGATACAAAGAATCTGCAAGAAATACGATATCCTGTTGGTGGCTGATGAGGTGATATGTGGTTTTGGCCGCACTGGTAATTGGTTCGGCTCACAAACATTTGGGATTGAACCTGATTTTATGTCCGTTGCTAAGGCGCTATCTTCAGGGTATTTGCCAATAGGTGCAGTTATCGTAAGTGACCGCGTGGCGGGAGTTTTGAAGGAATTAGGCGGAGAAATTAATCATGGCTATACCTATTCTGGTCACCCTGCAGCAGCAGCAGTTGCTATTAAAAACCTAGAAATTATTGAGCGAGAAAACTTAGTAGAAAAAGTGGCACAAGAGACGGGGCCATACCTACAGTCGCGTTGGCGTGAGTTATCAGATCACCCATTGGTTGGTGAGGTCAGAGGTCTCGGTTTAATAGGCGCACTTGAGTTGGTAGCAGATAAAAAGGCACGAACGCGAGTGGCAAAGGGCGGCAAGGCAGGCTCGTTGTGCAGAGATTTCTGTACTGCCAATGGACTCGTGATGCGAGCCACGGGCGACACTATGCTGATATCACCGCCCTTGGTCATAAATACTGCAGAGATTGATGAGTTAATTGACAAAGCTAAGAAATCTCTTGATGACACGATTCATGCGATATCCCATGGGGCATTAGAGGTATGAAAACTAAAGTGTCGGTTGGGATCAGTCCATCGTCCTGGTTTAAGAGTTTCAAGTACAGTATCTTTGCCCTTCTTGGGCTTAACGCTGTTCAGTATTTTCTTCAAGACTTCGCAGCATCACAGCTAGTTTTCGGTGACGGGCTACCTTGGTTGCAGGTCGTTGAGGCTTATGCTGTCACTATTGATACCTTTTCTTGGATCATCCTTTTATTTGTTTTTGATCTTGAGACCTCGTTTTTCGCCCGAACAGTTTGGAAGGAACCCGAGATAAAATGGTTTATGAGCGGGATCAAGGCGCTATGTTATGGATTTATAATTTATGCTCTCTACGGTTACATCGTCAGGTTTTCAGGTATGCATACTTTTGAACTATCAGGGATTCCGGACCTATGCACCCATTTGGATGACGACCTAGTATTTATGAATAGTCTCGATTTGTTTTCCTCGATTGATACTGAAAACTGCACAAGCTTGGTTAGCGGCGAACCTCTATACCTTGATCCTGAAACAAATCGGATAACCGATATTGGTACTTTATCGCTTTCACAAGATCTAGCGCTGACTGACGTGGTTAATGCAAGCACTTGGGTTTTGATTGTTTTAATTCTGGATGCAGATATTTGGATGAAATCAAGAGGTGATTCAGCTGAGACAATTGTAATGGCAATGAATTTAGTCAAGGGGGCGCTCTATTCGGTTTTGCTTGGCTGCGCTGTTTTTTGGGGGATTAGTGGTGTTTTTCTTGACTTCTGGGATGCTTTTCTATGGATTTTAGCATTTGCATTCATAGAACTGAATGTTTTCGATTGGCCAGAGGCCCGAGGGGTGGAAAGGGAAGCAACGGTTAATTGATCAAGATGGCAAGGATGTTTGTTTTTTATGAAATGCAGGGATTCACTCTTTTAATCAATGCTCCCTAGTATTAGCCTTCGTTCCCGGGCCATTGTTTAGTTTCAACCACAATCATTTCGCGATAATGCTCCGGCATATGCCAAGCGCCCAAATATCCTTTTGGGACTAAAAAGGTGTCCCCCTTTCCGATGCGTTTTACTTTGTCCATTCTTATCGGTCAGTGTCACGCTCCCTTGCAAAACCAAAAAAGTTCATCATATGGGAGGGGGTTATCTTGCTATCTATTGACTTTAGAGTTTCAAAGTGCCTCTGCGCCAGCGAGATCCGCGCCAAGCGCAAGTGCACCGTATGACACGCCGATTTCTTGGTTTCCCATGATGTGTTGACAAGCGGTTGTGAGATCACGAAATCTTCGTTGAAGTGTTGAGTCGGTGTATAGCACTCCCGTGCCACCAAGGCGAAATATTTCTGAACCGATCTTAGAGCACTCATCATGAACATAGGCAGTTGCTGCTCTATATCGAGTTCGTTCCATTGCGGATGCCTTTCCGCCAGCCGCCCAAATTTGATCGCTTTCACTAATTGCGAAATTTCTGGCTGCAGCTAGACGAATTTCCATGGAGCCTATTTTTCTTTGGAAGTCAGAATGATTTTTGTAAACGATAGAGGGATCTAAAAAGGGCCGCTTGGTCTGCCCGAGTTCGAGCAACTCGTCTAGCATTGCCCTGGTTATTCCTAGGATGACGCCCAGATGCAGAGGCCCCATTGATGTATAGAAGGAAACGCGACCAATGTCTGGAGCCGTTTCCTCTTCTGCATTTGGTGAGTTCGCGGTAAAAACGGCACTGTATGCTTCCGGTACAAAGACATTCTCGACTTTAATATCATGACTTTCAGTTGCTCTCAACCCGATTGAGGACCAGTTATCAAGCTTTTTAACCTTTTCTCCAGGGACCAGAAAGATTCTCAACTCGGGTTGAGAGTTTTGTCCGGTGTTACTAGCTTCCCGATTATCAGTCACGAACCCGGCAACAATAAACCAGTCTGCTTCGTAAGAGCCGCTAGCTAGAGGCCAAGTTCCGTTGACTAAATAACCGCCATCTACTTTTTCTGTGCCGGGCTTCGGTGTAAGCGGCGCTCGCGCAAGGACGTCACAATTCTTTTTAAATACGTTCGATTGCACGTGGTTAGAAAACCGTTGAAAGATTGCTGGCATCTCAGCAGCAACCATGAAGGACCAAGCGGTAGAACCATCGGCCTTTGCAATCTCTTCAATAAGCGGAAGCATCTCGGGTGCAGAATACTCTGCACCACCCAAGTTTTTCGGATGTAATGCCCGCAATAAACCCGTGTCGACAATTTTTTGAAAAACGGATTTTTCCATTGCCTTGGCATTTTCCATTTGACTTGACATGTTGACTATATCTCCGCGCAAACTTTTAAGTGCGTCCAGCAGTGCGGCAGGACCTTGGTACACGGGTAATATTGAATACTCAGATTCTGATTTTAATATTTCAGTTGCGGCCATCTGGGACAAAAAAACCTAATTGTTTGTTTTACTTTTGGACTCTATTGACCTCAAAAAGATTGTTATTGAGGGCAAATGAAAGTTCCTTGTTTTTAACAAATTTTATTTTTCGTGTATTCTAGCGCTAAGCGTATTTTAGTTTCAATCAGGTTTTCGACTCATCCCTCATTTTTGCTTGAGATCTTTGGAACAAATTAATTTGATAGAAAGGCATATTCCTGGAGGCATAGAGAGTTTATGAACACTTCCTACCCCACATTAAATTTTAATCTCGGTGGAGATATAGATATGCTCCGCGAGATTGTTTTTAAATTTTGTAGCGACGAAATCGTTCCACGAGCAGCTGAGATCGATAGTAGTAATGAATTTCCAATGGATTTATGGCGTAAATTTGGAGATTTGGGTTTGCTGGGTATCACAGTGAGCGAAGAATATGGCGGCTCAAATATGGGTTATCTTGCTCATAGTGTAGCTATGGAGGAGATTTCGCGGGCGTCTGCCTCGGTGGGTTTGTCGTTTGGGGCCCACTCGAATCTATGTGTTAATCAGATTTATAGGAACGGTAATGCGAAGCAAAGGAGGACTTATCTGCCCAAATTATGCTCTGGTGAGCATATTGGAGCTCTGGCCATGAGTGAGCCAAATGCTGGTAGTGACGTGGTAAGTATGAAACTCAAGGCAGAAGCTCGGGGAGATCATTACCTACTCAACGGAAATAAAATGTGGATTACCAATGGCCCTGACGCCGACACCTATGTGATCTATGCTAAAACCGACACCAAGGCTGGATCTAGAGGAATTACTGCATTTATTGTTGAGCGCGATTACAAAGGATTTTCGCGCCACCAGAAATTAGATAAGCTTGGTATGCGAGGCTCAAATACTTGTGAACTTGCTTTCGAAGACTGTAAAGTCCCTGCTGAAAATATTCTCGGCGGAGAAGGGCGCGGCGTAGCCGTTCTCATGTCTGGGCTGGATCTCGAGCGAACCGTTCTCTCTGGCGGTCCCGTGGGTATTATGCAGGCTTGTTTGGATGCTGTGTTGCCATACCTCCATGAGCGTCAACAGTTTGGGAAACCGATCGGGGAGTTTCAGTTAATGCAGGGAAAAATAGCGGATATGTATGCTGAGCTGAATGCTTCGCGTGCCTATCTTTATGCAGTAGCAAGAGCCTGCGACATGGGTCAAGAGTCGAGGAAAGATGCGGCTGCGGTAATACTCTACACAGCTGAGAAGGCAACACAAATGGCCCTGCAAGCTATTCAAGCGCTGGGCGGCAATGGTTATACCAATGATTATGTAACCGGTCGACTTTTGCGTGACGCGAAGCTATATGAAATTGGGGCTGGTACTTCCGAGGTCAGAAGAATGCTGATAGGTCGGGAACTTTTTTCTCAAACTGCTTAGAGAGAGATTAAATGACGATTATTAAGACCAAGATAAAGACGAAAAGTACTCAATTTGCCGCCAACGCCAAAGCAATGCAGGCTAAAGTTGATGACTTGAATCAGACACTCAAGAGTATCGCTGAGGGGGGTGGTGCGCAGGCATGTGAGAGGCATGTGAGTCGAGGAAAATTACTTCCTCGTGACCGCGTTCTCAGCCTGCTTGATGCAAACACGCCATTCATGGAATTATCTCCGCTTGCGGCTCACAAGGTGTATAGCGAATATGTACCTGCTGCTGGGATAATTACAGGTATTGGGCAGGTCAGTGGTCAAGATTGCGTCTTAGTGGCTAATGATGCGACAGTGAAAGGAGGTACATACTTCCCGCTCACTGTGAAAAAGCATCTCAGAGCACAGGCAATTGCCGAGCAAAATAACTTGCCCTGTATCTATCTGGTTGATTCAGGAGGTGCCAATTTGCCGCGACAAGATGAAATTTTTGCTGATCGTGAGCACTTCGGTAGAATTTTTTTCAATCAAGCAAATATGTCAGCAAAAAATATTCCTCAAATTGCAGCGGTAATGGGTTCATGTACCGCTGGAGGGGCCTATGTTCCTGCGATGGCAGATGAATCGATCATCGTCAAGAAGCAGGGAACGATTTTCCTCGGAGGACCTCCGCTTGTAAAGGCAGCTACTGGAGAGATTGTCAATGCTGAGGATCTTGGTGGCGCGGATGTGCATTGTAGGAAGTCGGGTGTGACAGACCATTATGCCGAAAACGATCAACATGCGCTTGAGCTTGTAAGAAATGCAATGACTCATCTAAACCGAGTAAAACCGAATAATGGAGATATATTTGAGCCGGTTGAACCTGCTTTTGATTCAAAAGAAATCTATGGGATAATTCCAACCGATTCAAGGACCCCTTTTGACGTTCGAGAGGTAATTGCTCGCATCGTAGATGCCTCCGATTTTGATGAATTTAAAGCGCTGTATGGTGCGACTTTGGTTTGTGGTTTCGCGAGAATTTGTGGTTTTCCCATCGGGATTGTGGCCAATAATGGTATCTTATTTAGTGAGTCAGCGATTAAAGGTACTCACTTCATAGAGCTCTGCGCCCAGCGAAAAATACCGATTCTATTTCTCCAAAACATTGTCGGTTTCATGGTAGGAAAACATTTTGAGAATACCGGGATTGCAAAGAACGGAGCAAAAATGGTTACTGCCGTGGCTTCAGCTAGGGTGCCGAAATTTACATTGGTTATCGGCGGCTCTTATGGTGCAGGTAACTATGGGATGTGCGGTCGTGCCTATGATCCAAGATTTTTGTTCATGTGGCCCAATGCACGGATATCTGTTATGGGTGGAGAACAGGCGGCAAGTGTACTAACGCAGGTAACCCGTGAGAAATATGAACGTGATGGTAAGAAATGGACAAAAGACCTCGAGTCGAAAATTAAACAACCCATTATTGACGATTATGAGTACCAAGGACATCCCTACTATGCGTCCGCGCGACTATGGGATGATGGGGTTATTGACCCTGCCAATAGTCGGAATATGCTGGGGCAAGCTCTTTCGGTCTGCCACAATCAGATTATAGGCGAGACCAAATTCGGTGTCTTCCGAATGTGACCCATAAAGTAAGGTTTCTAGTTTTGGAAAAACTGAAAGAAAAATCGAGGAGCAGCCCTCTTCAAGACTATCATGATCAGATCCTAGTCAGGTTTAGGGAGGATGAAAGGTGACATGATTGGCTATGAATAAAGTATTAGTGGAAGTCGAACAAAGCGGAGTAGCTCGGGTAATACTTAATAATCCGGAGAAGCATAATGCATTCAACGATGAGATTATTCATGATTTAACCAATGCGTTTGTTGGCATTGCAAGCAATCCGGACGTGCGACTAATGATTTTGAGTTCTATCGGAAAAAATTTTTCCGCTGGTGCCGACCTCGGCTGGATGAAAAAGATGGCCGCATACTCCTACGAAGAAAACCTCCATGATGCCAAAGTCCTCAGTGAGATGTTTAAAACACTCTATCAGGTGCCTCAGCCTACAATAGTTAAAATTCAAGGTGCTGCAATGGGAGGTGCATTGGGTTTGATTAGCTGCTGTGACATAGCACTAGCTGAGACTGACTCAAGTTTTGCCCTCAGTGAAGTCAAGATTGGATTAATTCCTGCGACGATAAGTCCTTATGTTGTCTCGGCAATTGGTCCTCGAGCTGCTCGCAGGTACTTTGCCACAGGGGAACGATTTTCAGCGCATAAAGCACAGAAACTTGGTTTAGTCAGTGAGGTTTTTGACATAGAGGGGTTAGATGTTTGCCTACACAACATCGTTACCTCAGTGCTGGCTAACAGCCCCCTTGCAGCAATTAAGGCAAAAGCATTGGTTTCTCTTGTTGCATCCAGAGCGCTTGATCAAGATTTGATTGAAAAAACT
>MDTD01142141.1_pt1 | contig 71738 bp, 59 predicted proteins | sample 811221 | NCBI WGS metagenome assembly MDTD01 (sample SAMN05326646, study PRJNA326480) | marine metagenome | isolation source: seawater | place: Pacific Ocean: South West | collected 2011 | reverse complement strand
GCGGCGATCACGGTGTCGTAGCCCTTTAGAAGGACTACGGCGCCGCTGTCCCGCGCCGCTGCCCGGGCGCGGCTGAGCTTGTCGCCGTCGCCGGCATCGGGGAAAAGGCGCCGGAACTCCCCTTCGTGCGGCGTGAGAACCGTGCGCTCCGAGCATGCATTCAGAAGTTCCTGCGGCCGATCGGCGAAGGATGTAATCGCGTCTGCATCGAGCACGCAGGCCTTGCCGGCGCCAAGCGCAGCCAGGGCCCGAGCACGCGTCTCGGCGCCAACACCACCCCCTGGACCCAGCAGGACGGCGTTCCGACGCGAATCGGATAGAAACGTGGCGAAATCATCGACGCCATCGACGGCCGACATCATCACCGCCGTAAGCTGGCTGCCATAGACAGGCACGGCGTCTGACGGAACGGCGACCGTCACCAGGCCGGCCCCCGCCCGCAACGCCGCCACCGCCGCGAGCCGTGCAGCCCCGCTCGCGTCCGCCTTCCCGCCAACCACCACCGCATGTCCGCGGCTGTATTTATGTCCGTCCGCGCGCGGCCAGGGAAAAGCGGACAGCCACAAACCGGTTCCGTTGACCGCGCCCGTGGGAGCGATCGTGTCGAGCACAGACCTGGGAATGCCGATCGGCGCCACGCGCAGATCACCGCACAAGGCGCGGCCGGGCATCAGGCAGTGACCGGGTTTCGGGCGAAAAAAGGTGACGGTCAAGGCTGCCGGAGCGGCGATACCGAGGACGGCTCCCGTCTCCCCGTCGACGCCGCTGGGCATGTCGATCGCAACGCAGGGAAGCCCTCGATCGGCGACCTCCTGCAGAACGGCCGCCGGCGCACCATCGACGGGACGTGTCAGACCGGCCCCGAAGATCGCGTCGACCACCAGACGGACCCCGGCCAGACTCTTCGGTTCCAGTGGTTCGACCGGCCCCGTCCACTTGGCCGCCATTGCAGCCGCGTCGCCCTTCAACCCGTCCCGCTTACCCAGCAGCGCCAGCCGCACGGGCCAGCCTCGCTCCATCAGTCGCCGCGCGACAACGAAACCGTCGCCGCCGTTATTGCCGGGACCGCAGAGGACCGCCACGGACCGTGGAGCCCACCGCGCGCAAAGAGTGTCGACGACGGCCGCGCCGGCGCTTTCCATGAGGCGAAGGCCGGAAACACCGGCCGCCATCGCTGCCCGATCGGCGCGATACATTTCGGCGACCGAGAGAATAGCCGTTCCACGGCTGGAAAGGGCCTTGTCCATGGCGCAATGTTAGCTTTCTCGCGCGCTCCGGCAAATGCGACGCATGCCCTGCGCGATCTTGAGGTACGGACCCGAATTGGGTAGTGTTTCCGGTAGTACCGAGACGTCGAGGCGCCGCGATGAATCCCAACAATCCCTGGTCGGTCAAGAACGTCGATCCCGAAGCGCGGGCGCTGGCCAAGAAAGCGGCGCGCGCCGCGGGCATGACGCTTGGTGCCTGGCTTACCCGCACCATCGGCCGAACCGCCAGCAGCGAATTGGGCGCCGGCCTTCCGGAAAGGTCCCTTCCCGGCATACGAGCCGTTTCTCAGGATGCGTCCGAATCACTGACTGCGATCGAAACCCGCCTCGAATCGCTCCGTCACCGCCTTGACGACACGATTGCCCCGATCGGCCGTGCGGTCGTCTCCATGGCTCACCGCCTGGAAGCGGTGGAAAAGGAGCAGGAACGCCAGAAGCAGATGAACGCCATGTTCTCCGATCTGACTCGCGACGAAGACGAAGACTGACGTCTCGGCGGGCACCCGCCCCGCCAGCTTCCCTCCGACACCCCCTTCTTTCTATCTACCTCGTTTGGTGCCAGCCTTCGTGGCCGGCTGTCCTGTTGCATTGCGGCAACAAGCGCATCCCATTGTGGCTGCGTCATAATTTTGAAACCGAATGAGCCGGTTTTCGGTAACACAGCGCCCTTAGACGAAGCCTCGGAGAGCGTTTCAAACGCTCGAACATGGAAGGCATCGCCTTAAGTTCCGCCGGTCCAAGGCGGGCGGCGGGCGGTGGGGGGCTGGATCATGTTTCCGACGTATCGCGAACCACTTGCGGAAGCGCGCTGCACGCAACGTGTGTCTTCGATCACACGCCGGTCTGTCGGTCGGACCACGGCCATCCAGCGAGTCCAATCCGCATAAATGAGGAATGAAGTAATGGGTTCTCTCAGGAACAAGCTGCTGGCAACCAGTGTGCTCGGCGCCGCGGCAATGGCCGCCATGCCGGCGCATGCACAAATGGACCCGGCGACCGCCGCCCGGATCGAGGCGCTCGAAAACAAGATCCAGGACCTCGAAATCAAGCTCGGCTCCCAGGTCAAGGAGGCCCAGGCGAAAGCGGATCAGGCGGTCAAGGCCGCAGGCAACGCCGAATATGACGGTACCGACTTCGAATTCGACTCACCGGACGGGAAGCATCACTTCGAAATCGGCGGCCGCATCATGGTCGATGCCGCTTGGTATAATGATGACGACAACCGGGCCGGCAATTTCGACTTCACCGACGGAACCGAGTTCCGCCGTGCCCGGATCTTCGTCGAGGGTAAGGTCTATAACGACTGGAAGTTCAAGGCTCAATACGATTTCGCCGATGCGAACTTCAAAGACGTCTGGCTGGCCTACACCGGCTTCGACTTCGGTCCGATCACTGTCGGCCAGCACAAGAAGCCGTTCGGTCTCGAAGAACTGACAAGCTCCAAGTACATCACGTTCATGGAGCGGAACGACGTCAATGACGCGATTGGTGGCGGTGGCCGTCAAATCGGTATCAGCCTGTGGACCGGCGATGACGAAATGTGGGGCGCCGCGGCAGGTGTATTCCGCGGCTCGACGGCAGGTTTCGGTGCCACCGCCGGCGGTGGCGAAGGTTACAGCCTCACGGGCCGGGCATGGGTGGCACCGATCCACGAGAAGACCATGGTGGTCCACCTTGGCGGCTCGATCGATCACACCGCCTTCGACGACGTAGCGATCTCCGACCTCAGCACTGAGGCCGCCACGCATGTCGACGGCTTCGATCCGGTAGACACCGATGACTGGACGCTCGGCGCCCGCGGCCGGACCTCATACGGCCTGGAAGCGGCCGCCGTGTACGGACCGTTCTCGGTGCAGGGTGAGTATATCCGGACGACGATCAAGGACGGCTTTCACGACGATGCGCCTGCCGGTCTCAACCCGCAGGACTACACGTTTGACGGCTGGTACGCCTTTGCCAGCTTCTTCCTGACCGGAGAATCCCGAAACTACGACGTGGGCGACGGCTCTTTTGGTCGCGTCAAGCCGAAGAGCGTCGTGGGTGAAGGCGGATACGGCGCTTGGGAAGTCGCTCTTCGCTATTCCACCCTCGACCTCAGCGACAGCTTCGCGCAGGGGGGACAGCTCGACGATTGGACCATCGGCTTGAACTGGTACGCCACCAAGAACGTCCGGTTCATGGCGAACTATGTGATTGCCGATATCGAGGGGGCCACCGCTCAGACGGGCATCGTCAACCAGGACCTCAACATCCTGCAGTTTCGGGCCCAGATCGACTTCTAATCGCCCTGTTCGCAGCAGGTTCCTGTAGAGGCGTCCCGTGCAAGGCCGACGGGACGCCTCAAGAACAGTCTAGTTACGACCTACCCTAGAAAGCCCTCTGCAACACCGTTGCGGAGGGCTATTTTCAGCCACTCGCTATATATTATTAGATATAGCGTTGTCTCCCTTGCGCCGTTGAGATAGAGGGAATCCGCGGTATCGGCCGACACCACCACCGTGGACCGATCGATCCGACACATCATCGATCGCACCGAGTGAGGGACCATGCGACGCACGACCTTCCAAACGACCATGCTGAGCGGCGCGGCGGTGGCAGCGATCCTGCTGCCCCTGTCAGCCCAGGCGCAGACGCAGGATGAACTCCTCGCCGAAATCAACGCGATGAAGGCGCAGATCGCGGCGCTCGAGCAGAAACTGAATGCCCAGGCCAGCACGCCGGCACCGGCTGAGGAGGCACCCGCCATCAGTTATGGAGGAACGGGCCTCAAATTCACTTCGCCCGACGGACGCAACAGCATTCAGTTCGGCGGTCGGGTTCAGGCGGAGGCCGCCCTCTATGACGAGGACAAGAGTTATCTCGGCGACGGCACCGAGCTCCGCCGTACCCGGATCTTCACCCAGGGCAAGGTGTTCGACGACTGGGGCTTCAAGTTCGAGCTCGACGTCGCGACCGGCAACGCCTCGGTCAACGATGCCTATATCGCCTATCTCGGCCTGGACTCGGTCACGATCCGCGTAGGTCATGAGAAGCCGCCCTTCAGCCTCGATCAGTTCGGCAGCGCCAAATATATCACCTTCATCGAGCGCGCGACGCCGGTGGCTCTGGCGCTAGGGCGGCTGACCGGTATCGATGCCAGCTATGGCGGCAGCAACTTCTCGGCGATGACGGGGCTCTATGGCGAGAGCTTCAACGACGATGCGGGCAGTGAAGGCGACGAAGGCTGGCATGCCGTCGGACGGGTGACCTACGCGCCGATCGCCGAAAAAACGATGGCGGTCCATCTCGGCCTGTCGGCTGGCTATGAAGATCCGAAGGGCAGCACCGTCCGCTTCAGAGAGCGGCCGGAGTCCCACGTGACGGGGGCCCGCTTCGTCGACACCGGGAATCTTGCAGGCGTCGACAGCGTCACCAGGATCGCGGCCGAGCTCGCCGCAGTCTGGGGCCCGCTTTCGCTACAGGGCGAATATCTGACGGCTACGGTCAGCCGGTCGCCACGAAGCGCGCTCCCCGGCCTCGATGACGTCACGTTCGATGGCTGGTATGCCCAGGCGAGCTACTTCCTCACCGGTGAGTCGCGCAACTACGACGCCTCGTCCGGCACGTTCGGACGCATCTCGCCGAATCAGGCTTTCGGCGACGGCGGTTGGGGCGCGTGGGAAGTCGCCGGCCGCTACAGCACCATAGACCTGAGCGACGGGTCGGTCCGCGGCGGCAACGAAAGCAACTGGTCGCTTGGTCTCAATTGGTACGCGACCAAGAACGTTCGTTTCTCGTTCAACTACGTCAACGTCGACAACGACAGCGAGGCCACGGGCAACGCGGCCAATCTGAAAAGCGGCATTGCAACCGCCGGGAACGACGACCCGCAGATCTACCAGATCAGCGCGTATATCGACTTCTGACGGGTATCCCCATCACCCGCCGACCGCCCCTCCGCCGTTCCGGGTGATCGCGACGACCGAGGGGCGCGGCGGCATGCCTTCGGTGAAATCCGGCCAGCCCGTGGCGGGCGCCGCGAACGTCGACCCCTCGGTATCGCCCGGGTGCTGGACCGCGACGAACAAGGCGGTGTCATCCGGCGTGAAGCACGGTCCGCAGACCTCGGCACCAACCGGCGAGCGGAAGAAGAGCCGCGTCAGCGCACGGCCCTCCCCGACCGTGGCACACGCATACAGGCCGTCGGCGAAACCGGCGGTTTTCGGAGCACCGTCGGTCGCGAGCCAGAGATTGCCTTTTGTGTCGAAGGTGCAGTTGTCGGGGCAGGACAACCAGCCGTTCTCGGAAACGTCGGGGTGGTAGAGAGCGCCGATGCCACTGTTTCGAGGATCGCCGGCCAGAAGAAAGACGTCCCATCGCGCTTCGGCGCCGGCGTGATCGGCACCGTCATCGCGCATCGTCGGGATGATCTCGAGGACGTGGCCCCAACGGTTCTCCGCACGCGGATTGGCCGCATCGATCTGGTCGGACTTACGTTTGGTGTTGTTCGTCAGAACGACGTAGACGCTGCCGGTCACCGGATTGGTCTCGATGTCCTCGGGCCGATCCATCGGCGTTGCGCCGAGCAAATCGGCAGCGCGACGGGCCTCGATCAGGACATCGGCCTGGCTTCCGAAGCCGTTGCCCGGCGTCAGAGGTCCTTGCCCCCAGACCAGGGCCAGCCAGTGGACCAAGCCATCGGCCGCGAAGCGGGCGGCATAGAGGGTGCCGTCATCCAGCAGGTCGCGGTTCGCCTCGCGCTCGTTCGGATCGAACACGCCGTTGGTGACGAATTTGTAGACGTATTCGAAGCGCCCGTCGTCACCGCTGTAGACGACGACCCGGCCATCCGAATTGACGACGGTGGTCGCCCCTTCATGCTTGAAGCGGCCCAAGGCCGTCCGCTTGACGGGCGTGGATTCGGGATCATAGGGGTCGATCTCGACCACCCATCCGAAGCGGTTGGGTTCGTGCGGCTCCCGCGCCACGTCGAAACGCGTGTCGATGCGGTGCCAGCCATAAGCCGAACCGCCGCCCACCCCCATACGGGCATGATTGGCGCGTTCCGATTCGGCGGAGACATCGCCGGCAAAATAGAAATTGGTGTTCTCTTCGCAGGTGAGAACGGTGCCCCACGGCGTGACCCCGCCGGCGCAGTTGTTGATCATGCCGATGACAGTCATACCGTCCGGGTCCGCCGTCGTCTGCAGCCGTGGATGACCTGCGGCAGGCCCGGCGATCCGCATCGCCGTATCGAGCGCCGTGATCCGCCGGTTCAACGGTCCCCGAACCACCGCCCATCCGGCCGCCGGGTCACGTCGTATCTCGACCACCGACATTCCGTGGGCGGCCATCTCGACCTTCAGTTCCTCCGATGAGGCGGCCCCGGCAAAGTCATCCTCGCCATAACCGGGAAACATCAGATGGCCGTTGGTGTATTCGTGATTCACGCAGAGCAGGCCGTGATCGGCACTGGCCGATCCGCGCGGCAACGGCATGAAGGCGATGAAGTCGTTGTTGTAGCCGAACTGCGCGCTCTGGCTGGCGGCTGTCTGGGCCGACGGATCGAAGGCCGGCGCATCGGAAAGGACCGGATCGCCCCAGCGGATCAGCACCTGCTGTCGATAGCCCGGCGCCACATGGCTGTCGTCATCGAGGCCATGGGTGATCTCGGTGAAACCGGGATCGGGGACAGCCCCCTCCTCCGCTGCCCGCAGAGCGCGCGGCAACGGCAGGGTGGCGATTGCTGTCGCGGCGACCGCCCCTTTCAGCAGACTCCGCCGTGACAGACGGCGCTCGATCAGGGTGCCGATCGATGGCCCATCATGTCTCTGCACTTCTGCGCGATCGTCAGCAGACTCCCTCATTGCCTCCCTCCGCGTGGAACGGGTCTTCAGTTGGTTGCCGCTTGCGCCAGCCGGTACAGCGTGACGCTGCCGCTGACTTCATTGGCGGCAACCAGCAAGGCGGTTCCGTCAGGGCTCTCGTCGGCGGAGACGAACAGCAGTCCTTCCGGCGCCAGGTCGCCCGCCGTATCGGCTTTCGGATCGCCCGAGAAGTTCCGGTTCTCGACATAGTCGACGAAACGCGGACGCGTCACATCGCTGATGTCGTAGACGACGACGCCACCCATCCGCTCCAGTCCGACGAAAGCGTATGGAATCCCGTCCACAATGCCGACGGCGATTCCCTCGGGTTCCGGCCCCTTGTCGTCGCTCCGATCGTCGAATGAGCCGTTCTCGTCACTGTTGCTGTTGAAGTCATCGGGGAAGCGTTCGGCAAGCATCCGCTCGATTTCGTCACCACTGTCGTAGACCAGCGTACCGTCGGTCTTCCAGATCGAGAACGATCGGGTGCCATAGGCATACAGGGCGTCATAGTCCCCATCGCGGTCGTCGTCCCCCTCAGTGGTCGTCACCTTAAGGCGCCCTAGCGCCCTCTTATCCTGAAGCGCTTCCGCATCGGGAAACGCGGCCGGGTCGAGACGGAGATCGGCGACGCGGGCTTCCTCGCTGAAACCGTCATAGTCGCGCGAATCACCCTCATTGGCGGTCAGCAGATAGATCCCGCCGTCGGTCGTATAGCTTGCGATCGTATCGGGCTGGTACATCCCGAACACCGGCCATTTCCGGAAATTGACGGCGCCGTCCTTGTCGCTGGCGTCAAACGCAACGCCCGAACGCCAGCCGAGTCCGTGAATAGCGGAGACCTCGCCAGCTAAGAGGTCGACCTCGGCGATCGCGTTGTTTTCCTGCAAAGTGACCCAGGCTCGGGTCGAGTCCGGCGAGACGGCGATGTATTCAGGCTCCACATCCTGGGCGAAGGTCGCTCTCGGCCCGAACAGCCGCATACCCGGCAGTTCCGCCTCGAAGTCGCCGAAGCCGGCTGTCGTCACATGGGCAGCGGCAATATTCGTACGGTCGTCCGCGAGTTCGATGATCGTCACCGACCCTTCCGGATCGATCTGGTAGTCATCGCTCGGTTCGCCCTCGTTCGCCGCGAGCACCCGGCGTCCATCGGGTGTGAAAGTGACCATATCCGGCAGGGCACCGCTTTCGACCGTCCCCAACGACCTGCCGTCGACGTCGAAGAAGGCGATCCGACCCGGTGCCGTCTTCGGATCGGCAACCACCGCGACAGCCAGCATCCCGTCATGGACCGAAACACTGGTCGGGCTGGCCCCGTAGTCCGTGAGAGGAATCGAGAAAGCGAGGCGCGGATTCCCCGGGTCGGCGATATCGAGAACGTCAACTTCGTTCGATGCACCGTTCACGACGAACAGTCGCTTGGAGACGGGGTCGAACGCGGGAATCTCCGCCGCTCCCCTGTCGAAGAGTCCGGTCCGATAACTGGCGAGAGCCTTCACCTCCAGGGCTCCACCGTCGGCACTGACGGCGCCGGCAGTCATCAGTGAAACAACGACGGCGAACGACGAAACCATGCGCTTCATGAACGACCTCACACCCGGTGCGCCGAAAGACCTGAAGGTCGTCATTTAATCCGTTCCCATGACGTTATCGTGGCAGCCGCCTGCCCAATGGAGGTATGGGAATCACGAGACCTTTGCGTTCAGCCTCATTGTTCTATGCGCCGGAACGATGTAGCGAATGGCCATAATAAGAAAACGGGGGACCGACGGGTGGCTAAGGAACTCATCGGCGGCTCGCTGATCGTTGCGATGATCGGCGGGGGCCTTGGTGTTGCGCGCGCAGACGACGGCACATTGCTCGATCGTCTGGAAAAGCAGGAACAGCAGATCCAGGCGCAGGACGCCCGTATTGCCGAGCTGGAGGCGATGGTTCGCGCCCTTGCGGGCGAGAAATCCCTGCCCCCGGCCGCTGACACCACCGAACCAGCGACGCCCGCAGCAGCACCGAGCCCTGCGTCCGAGCCGCCCGCACCGGCATCCAGCGAGCAAGCCGCAGCCCCTGCGAAAGCGGCGGCCGAAGACAGCTACGCCGGCTTCGATCCCTTCGCGACGCCCGCAGGAGGTGCCTCATACAATCCGGAGAGATCGTTCTTCGGCCCTCTCCGCCACCTGGAGAGCGAAGACGGCAACTACAGCCTGGGGTTCAGTGGGCTGATTCAGACCGATGTCGGCTTCTATGCTCAAGAGTCTCAGGGCGGCAACGCAACCACGCAGTCGCTGATCCCGGACTTCAACAGCGGCAGCAATATCCGTCGGGCGGTGCTGGGCGTGAGCGGCACCATTCTCGACGACTTCCTGTATGCGTTCTCCTATGACTTCCACGACACCGGCAGCGCCGGCGTTCGGTCGGCCGTGGTCGTGTACCGCGGCCTCGATCCGGTGTGGCTGATCGTCGGGCAGCAAAACAACGCGATCGGCCTGGAAGCGAGCACCCATGCTGAACAAAGGAGCTTCATCGAGGCCTCGCTCCAGTCAGCCTTCGCGTTCGGTCCGGGCACACCCAGCCTCGGCATCGCCGCCCTCAATCGCAGCCAGCACCACTATCTTCGTTTCGGCATCATCGGCGAGCAACTCGGCACCCAGGGCGATAGCGACGAAGGCTGGGGCATTCACGGGCGGGCTGCGTGGGCGCCGATTGCCGAACGCACCGAGGCCATCCACTTGGGCGTGTCGGGATACTGGCGCTATCCCACCACCACCCGCGGTGCCGGCAATATCGGCAACAGCACGTTGGTCGATTTCGGATCAGCCGCGGAAATCAAGGTCGACGAACGCCGCATCCTGGATACGGGAAATATCTCGGATATCGACCACTACTATTACGGTGGGTTGGAAGCAGCCGCGGTCTACGGGCCGTTTTCCGTTCAGGCGGAATATGGCCGGGCCGGTATCGCCCGCAGCAACGACCGCCTGACCGACCTCAATTTCGACGGCTACTACGTCTTCGGCAGCTATTTCCTCACCGGCGAATCCCGCAACTACTTTCCCCGTTTCGGCGCGTTCTGGCGGGTCAATCCGAAGGAGCCGTTGAGCCTGTCGAAAAACCAGTGGGGGGCATGGGAACTCGCGGCTCGCTTCAGCCATCTCAACCTGAACGACGGGGTAGGCAATCTTGCGACGGGCGGAATTCGTGGTGGAAAAGGAAGCAGTTACACGATTGGCATCAACTGGTACATGAACGCTTTCGTCCGCATGATGCTGAATTATGTCCATACCGAGACCGATAAGCTCAGCCCCACCGGTCTGCAGGAAGGCACTACTGTCAACGCCGTCGGCCTCCGCATGCAGGTCGAATGGTGATCCGGCTCATTTCCACCGGAATCGGCTGAAAATAACCACCTAATTCTCCCCTCCACCCCACGTTCGGGCGTAGTCTTCCAGGCGCAGCCTTGCGTCGGATCAGTGGCACGCGGTTTGCCATTGGCCCGCAAGGTCGACCGGATGCGACGGCATGAGCCGGCCGCATTGCGCCTGACTGACGAGGGGTCCTTTGTCTTCGACGAGTACCAAGATGCAGCGCTTCGGCTCTCTCCGAACGCTGAGCCTGCTGCACGGCATCGCATTTCTGGCCCTCGTGGCGTTGACCGGCATCGTCGGCTCGGCCGCGCTGATGCTTCGCCACGAAGCGTCGGAGGAGTCGCTGCGCCTGAATCAGTTGATGAATACCGTCCAGGAAACCCGTGGCGACCTGTACCGCCAGATGAAAGAGGTTTTCGACCACCAGTTCCTAGGCGATCCTGACGCGCGCGATCAGTACGCCGAGTTCGGCGACAAGATCGGCAACTCCTTTCTCGCCCTCGAAACCCTTGCGATCGACGACATCGAGCGCGAGGCGGTCGACAAACTGAGAACGGCCTATGAAACGGTGCGGGCGGACACCGATGGGATCATGGCCAGTCAGGAGCCGCTGACCAGCGTTCCGGAAGCATTCGAGATTTTCGACGAACGCCTGGAGGGCGACAGGCTGTCCGGCTACGAGGCGGTGTTCAGCGCCACCGAGGAGCTGCTCGCGGTTACGCAGACCACCATCAATGCCCGTGTCGAGACCCTGACCTGGATCTCGATGATCATCCTGTTCCTGCCGATCGTCCTCGCTGCCGCGCTGCTTCTGTTCGCCCGATCCTTCCTGAAACGGGCGTTTGTCGATCCGGTATCGGCGTTGATCCGGGCGACCGAGGAGTACCGGGCCGGCCGCCTCAATCACCGGGTTTCGGAAACCGGCGCCGCCGAGCTGGTAACGCTGGAGCGGTCGATCAACCAGATGGCGGTCGATCTCAAGGACAGCCGGGAAGCGCTCGTGCGCTCGGAGAAGCAGGCAGCGCTCGGGGCCCTGGTTCCCGTCATTGCCCACAATATCCGCAACCCCTTGGCCAGTATCCGCGCCACCGCGCAGGTAACCAATGACGGCGCGCTGTCCGAAGACGCGCGTGAAGGGTTGCTGGCGATCGTTTCCACCGTCGACCGGCTGGAGACCTGGCTGGCCTCGCTGCTCGCCTATCTCAACCCCACTTCGCCGTCCAAGGTCGTAACGCAGTTCACCGCCATCGCCGAGGGGGCGCTGTCGCTGCTGGACCATAAGCTTCGAGAAAAGGCCATCCTTGTCCACCGCGAGGGATGGTCGCGGCAGACGCCGATCCACGTCGATCGCCATCTTATGGAACAGGCGATTTACGGCCTGCTGGCCAACGCGGTCGATGCCAGCCCGCCGGAAGGCCAGATCAGTCTCCGATTCACGGCGTCGGGCGACGAGATCGAGCTGACGATCATAGATGAAGGCCCCGGCCTCGGCTTTTCGCCTGACCCCCGGGGCCTGACCCCGGGCCCCACCACCAAGACGCGCGGCAGCGGCCTCGGCATCCCCTTCGCCTTCCGTATCTGCGAAATGCATGCGGGCCGGGTCACCTTCGGTCAGGCGGAAGGAGGCGGCGCCTGCGTCACCATCGTATTGCCAATGAAAAAGAAGGAAGTGAGGTCGGCGGCATGACCCCTGCACCCAACGCCCATGTTGATACTCCCCAGTCCCCGGTAATGCCGATCTCAGTGCTTGTCGTCGAGGACGAGGCCTTACTGGCCCGTGCCGTCACCCGTCGCTTGGAGCGTCTCGGCTATCAGTGCATAGCCTGCGGAACGCTCGCCGAGGCGCGGCGAACGCTCACCGATCAGAACCGCAACATCGACGTCATTCTGTTGGACGTTCGGCTGCCCGACGGAAACGGGCTCGATCTCCTGGCCGACCTCAGCAAGTCGGAAGCCGCCGTCAAACCGGCGACGATCATCTTCACCGCGTTCGGCGAGATCAACGACGCCGTAACGGCGATGAAGCTCGGCGCGGCGGACTTCCTGAAAAAGCCGATCGATCTCGACGAGCTCAACCTGGTGATTCAGCGTGTGATTGACAGCGCGGAGCTCTCCCGTCGTCTGGAGACATCGCGGGAGCGAGAGGCACGCTCGGTCGAAGGACCGGTGCTGATCGGCGAGAGCCCGGCGATGACAGCCGCCCGTGCCAAGATCGAGCAGGTCTCGGGCATCCTGCCGGAGAACGACGAACCGCGCCCGACCGTGCTGATCATGGGCGAAACCGGCACCGGCAAGGACGTGACGGCGCGCATGATCCACCGCCTCGGTCCCAAGGCCGATCGTCCGTTCGTTCACGTCGACTGCGCGGCGCTGCCGCGCGAGCTGCTGGAAGCCGAGCTTTTCGGCCATGTCCGCGGCGCCTGTACGAGCGCGACCGGCTCGCGCATCGGTCTGATCGAGGCCGCCGAGGATGGAACGTTGTTCCTGGACGAGATCGCCGAACTGCCTTTCGAGCTGCAGGCGAAATTGCTCGCCCTGGTCGAACGCCGACGGATCCGTCGCATCGGCAGCCCGAGCGAAATCAACGTAGGGGCCGATTTCATCGCCGCCACCAATCGGCCGCTGCCCGAACTGGTCGCCAGCGGACAGTTCCGTAGCGACCTCTTCTATCGGCTCAACGTCCTATCCATCCAGCTACCGTCGTTGCGCGATTGCGAAGGCGACTCCGTGATTCTGGCACGGCATTTCGCGGCGCAGGTCGCCCGTCGCTTCGGACGGCCTGCGCCGACCTACACCCGTGACGCCGAGCGAGCCATTCGCACCTACCATTGGCCGGGGAACGTGCGCGAACTCAAGCATCTGGTGGAGCGTGCGGTTCTTCTCAGCGAAGGCGAGGCCATCAGCGCCATCCATCTGGGGCTGGAAGGCCCCGCGGCGCCCCATGCCGCCCCCGCCGATGGCGAAGACGATGCCCTCTCGGGCCTCACCATCGAACAGGCCGAGCGTAAAATGATTCTGGCGGCGCTCGACCGCAGCCGCGGAAACGTTTCCGAGGCCGCACGACAGCTCGGCCTTACGCGCATGGCCCTCCGCTATCGCATTGAAAAATATCGTTTCGGCAATGGCGTGCGGGGGAATGGCGGCTGATATGGACTCGCAGCCAGAAAATACAGGCTGAATTCATCCAAATGTTTTCCTCGAAGTGGCTGATATAAACCAACTTATTCTCAATATCGGCCGCTTAAGAAAATTTAAACCGGACTGTGTTATTTTAGCTAGCCCTCTATTTACTTGGCTTCCTTCTTCCGGCAGGTTGCGATGAATCAAGCACTGCCTGTTTGGGAGGGGAAACCGAATGACGAGTGGACGCAGGGCCATGGCGATCCTGGCTGCCGGGACGAGTTTGGCCACGGCATCGCAGGCGCTGGCGCAGAATGGGTCACAGCAACCGATCACCTTGCCCGAAATCGAGGTGATCGGCGTGTCGCCCTTGCTGGGAACCGGTGTCGAACGCGACAAGGTTCCAGCGAACGTACAGACGCTGGACAGTGAAGACTTCGACCGCAGCAACCCGATCAGCATCGGCGACATGCTCAGTCAGTCGCTCGGCAGCGTTAACGTCAACGATGCCCAGAACAACCCCTATCAGCCGAATCTGAACTATCGCGGCTTCACCGTCTCTCCCCTGCTCGGAAGTCCGCAGGGGCTCGCGATCTATCAGAACGGCGTCCGTCAGAACGAGGCGTTCGGCGAGGCCATCAACTGGGATCTGATCCCGAGCCAGGCCATCAGCCGGCTGAACCTCATGCCCGGTTCAAACCCTGTCTTCGGCCTGAACGCACTGGGCGGGTCGATCTCCGTCGAGATGAAGGACGGCTTCAACTATCAGGGCGCCGAGCTCGAACTGTCCGGCGGCTATTTCGGTCGCGTGCAGACATCCCTGCAGTTGGGTGCCCAGGCTGAGAACGTCGGCATCTACACGATGATGAACGTGTTCGACGAGGACGGCTGGCGCAACGATTCACCGAGCAAGGTGCATCAGCTCTATTCGGACTTCGCCTGGCGCGGCGACAGTACCGATCTCGGACTCGACATCACCATCGCCGACAACGATCTGACGGGTAACGGCACGTCGCCGGTCGAGTTGCTCGACGCCAACCGACGGGCCGTATTCACCTACCCCGATCAGACGCTGAACGAGTTCGCTCAGTTCAATCTGTCGGGCAGCCACTACCTGACCGACGATGTCACGCTGCAAGCCAACGCCTACTACCGGCGCCTGATCCGTAAGACGGTCAACGGCGACGGTTTCGACGCTGAGGCCTGCGGTGCCGACAATCCGGCAACGCCGTTCGATGATACGAACTTCCTGTGTTTCGACGACGACGGGCCGCTGCTCCGCGATCAGACCGGCAGCCCGATCGCGGCGGCCACGATCTTCAGCGCCGTCGGACCCGGTGCGTTCAATACCAGCAGCACCCAGTCGACCACCATCGGCGGTTCGGCGCAGAGCACCTTCGATCAGGACTTGTTGGGGCGCTCCAACCAGTTGGTCGTCGGCGGCAGCTACGATTTCAGCCAGACGCATTTTCATTCCGAGTCCGAACTCGGAAATCTGACGCTCGATCGCACGGTCACCGGAACCGGTCTGCTGGTCACGACAGACCCCGACCCGGCCACCGGCGTCAGCGAGGTCTCCAATGTGCGGCTGAAAACCAACACGCGTCTCTATGGTCTCTACTTCAGCGATACCTGGGAAGCGATGGAGGGGCTGAACGTCACGCTGTCGGGCCGCTACAACCGCGCCGAGATCGATCTTCGCGATGAGGGCGGCGGCGCCGAGCTCACCAGCGACAACGTCTTCCAGCGGTTCAATCCGGCAGTCGGAGCCACCTACGCGATCACGCCGGAACTGACTGGTTACGCGAGTTACGCCGAATCGAACCGCGCCCCGTCAGCGGCTGAGCTCGGCTGCGCCGACCCCGCTCGCCCCTGCCGTCTGCCCAACGCTTTCGTCGCCGATCCGCCACTCGATCAGGTGGTGTCCCGCACGTTCGAGGTCGGGACCCGCGGCCGGTTCACGATCTGGGACGAACCCCGGCCGATCCACTGGCAGGTGGGCCTGTTCCGCACCGATCTCCAGGACGACATCCTGTTCATCAACTCGGCCAATTTCGGTCGCGGTTTCTTCGACAATGTCGGCGACACCCGCCGCCAGGGGCTCGAAGCCAGCATGGCCGGGCAGACCGGACCGTGGAACTGGTTTGTCAACTACAGCTACATCGACGCGACGTTCCAGACGCCCTTCGCCGCCCCCAGTGCCAATCATCCCCAGGCGGTCAACGGCGCGATCCAGGTCCAGGCCGGCGATACCATCCCCGGTATCCCCAAGCATCAGCTCAAGGCCGGTATCGATTACGAGATCACCGACCGCTGGACCCTTGGCGGGACGCTCATCGTCAACTCCAGCCAGTACTTCCGTGGTGATGAAGCGAACCTGGGCGATAAGGTCGACGGCTATCAGGTCGTCAATCTTCATTCGACGTATCGGATCGCCGACTGGCTCGAATTCTTTGTCGAAGTCGACAATGTCTTCGACACTGAATACGAAACCTTCGGTCTGTTCGCGGAAGTCGACGAAGTCTTCATGTATGAAGCGCCCAACGCAAGCGATCCTCGTGCTTTCGCTCCTGGCCAGCCCTTCGGTGCGTGGGCAGGCCTGCGGCTGCAGTGGTAGGCGGGCAAAAGCTGAGAGGAATGAGGAAGAACATGTTCACCAACTTGCGCCTCGCGCTGAGCATTCTGGCGATCGTCTACGTCGTTGAGGCCAGTCTTGCCAAATGGCTTAATCTGGGACTCATCCGTTCTGCTCACGCTCAAGCCATCGACGCCACCGTCGGCGATGATGACGATGACGATGATGACGACGATGATGATGACGACGACGACGACGACGACGATGACGATGATGATGACGACGACGATGACGATGATGATGATGATGACGACGATGATGACGACGACGATGACGAGGCGGGCCTTGAGGTCGATAACGACGCGCCTGCTACCGAAGTCACGTCCGCAACCATCCTTCGCGTAGCCACCACCCAGACCACCAGTCAGATCAGCGGCCGCATCGGGTCGCTCGTCAGCGGCACTGTGGGCCGCACCCCGATCGTGACCTCCGGCCTGGATGGCGAGCCCGCCACCGGTTATTCGGCTGGCGGCGGAGAGGGCAAGATCGCCGTTTGGGCGAACGGCGCCTACTCGTCCGTCGAAGACGACTTCGTCACCACCGCTTTCGAGGGGGATATCTATACCGCCATCGTCGGCGCCGACTACGCCCTGTCGTCGTCGTTCACCGCCGGTGTCGCCTTGGGCTATGAGAGCGCCCAGATCGACACCACTTTCAACGGCGGACGGATAGACGCCAGCGGCTTCACGATTGCCCCTTACGCCGTCATCACCCTGGGCCGTTTCTTCAGCATCGACGGCACCTTCGGCTACTCGGTGCTGAACACCGATCTTACCCGCATCAGCGCCGGTCAGCGTTTCAGCGGCGACATGGACTCAAACCGCTGGTTCGCCGCGGGCAACCTCAACGCCCACACGACCCTGGATCGTTTCCGCCTGGGCGGCCGTCTCGGCTACATCCATGCGAGCGAAGACCAGGACGGCTTCACCGAAACTTCGACGATCGGCACCAACGTCGTCGCCGGCCGGACCATCGACTTCGGTCAGGTGCAGATCAGCGGCGAGGTCGCCTATCTGATGGAGTTCACCGAAATCTACGGCTTCGGCACCTACGAGATCGACACGCAGCGCGACGATGTCGTGGCCGGTGTAGGTCAGGCCCAGCCGTCGAACGATGATGACGGTTTCAGAATCGGTGGCGGTATGCGTCTCAGCCTAACCGACCGGACCAGCGTTTCGTTCCAGGGCGACACGGTGCTGCTGCGCGACGACCAGTCGGAAACGACGGTGAGCGGCACCGTACGCGTCCGGTTCTGACGATCGCACACTTCGACCAGGAGAGAAGACGATGATCAGATACAGCACGACCGTTGCAGCGATCGCTCTCGTTGTCGGTGTCGGTTCGGCGCAGGCGAGGGATGTCGACGAAATCGGCCGGAAGATGGTCCGCATGGAGACCTGCCTGGCTGCGGCTCTCGAAGTGCGGCCGGGCGAGGCCCGAAAGCTCGAGTTCAAGTCCGAGGAAGGCATCCCTGTCTACGAGTTCGACATCCTCAATGGGGATGGGGTGACGTGGAACGTCGAGTGCGACGCAACCACCGGACTCGTCAGCGAGATGGAACGCGAAGTGTCGGTCGACGACCCGATGTTCACCGCCAAGATGAAGATCGACGAAGCGACCGCCAAGCAGACGGTCCTCGACATCTATCCGGGCGCGAGCATCGAGGCCCATGAATACGTGATCGAGCAGGACGGCAGCGCCGCCTACGAATTCGACGTTTCCATGCCGAAGGGCCGGGAGATGAAGATCGAAGTCGACGCCACCACCGGCGAAGTCACCGAGTCCAATTTCGAGCTGTGGGAAATCGGTAGCGAATAAACGGCTTCTCCATGATACCTCCCGCTGCAGGGCGGCAGCGCCGGCCTGCAGCGGGTACCAGCAAACGATGGATTTGTAGGAGCAATCTCCGTATCAGGCTGGGCAATCCGCGAAGAGCGGAACTTGGTACCGATATTGCGAGTTATTGCTCATGTTCGACACGACATCCATCGGAACGGCGTTAGCGCTCCTCGAACGGGGTGGTCCGGTCATGGCCGCCCTTCTTTTTTTGTCAGTCGTCGCGGTCGCGATCGTTCTGGTCAAGCTCTACCAGTTCTCGGCCAGCGGAATGCGGCGCACCGATTTCATAGAGCCCGCTTTGGCGATGGCGCGCGACGGCGCCTATGACAAGGCCGAGCAGTTCCTCGTCCACACCCACAGCCCGGTCGCGCGGGTCATGGAGGCGACGGTGCGGACTCTCGCCGACCGCACGATGACGCCAGCCGATCGGGAAGCAGAGATCACCCGGGTCGGATCTGCCGAACTGCGTAATCTCGAAAGCTTTCTCCGCAGTCTCGACCTCATCGCCAACCTCAGCCCCCTCCTCGGCCTGCTCGGCACCGTCATGGGCATGATCAAGGCCTTCGCACGGCTCGAAGAAGCCGGCACAAAGGTCGACCCCGGCCTTCTCGCCGGCGGAATCTGGGAAGCGCTGCTTACGACGGCGGTCGGGCTGATCATCGCCATTCCCGCGCTTGCCGCGTTCCACCTCTTGCAGAGTGAGGTCGACAAGGTCCGCAGCACCATGACGGATCTAACGACCAGAATGATTACCCGCCACGGACGCGGAAACGGCACCGACCAGGCCGGATACGGTTCGACGTTCGCGGGACTGAGACGGTGATCAGCTTCGAAGCCGATCAACGCCCCCGCCAGGGGATCGGCATCGCCCCGTTGATCGACATCGTCTTCCTGCTGCTGATCTTCTTCATGCTCGCGACCTCCTTCGCCGAAGACGAATCGATCGAGCTCGGCCTGCCGGGTCCGGCCACGACGGCGCTTCCCGATCCGCCCCCCCCTTCGCCGGACGAGACATTGGTGGTCGCGGTGCGTCCGGACGGACGAATCACGCTCAACGGCCTACGTCTCGGCATCGATCAGCTCGACCGCGAACTCATGGGACGTCTTGCCGGCCGCCCCGGCCTCGGGGTGACGGTCAGCGCCGACACCGAAGTGCCCGTTCAGACCCTCATCAGCGTGATGGACCGTGTCCGCGGCGCGGGAGTTGTCGACATCAACCTGACCGTCGGTTCGGACGGCGCCGCCGCGCCATGATCAGTTTCGAGAAACGCCGCCCTTTCAACGGCCGGATCAACATGGCGCCCCTGATCGACGTCGTCTTCCTGCTGCTCGTGTTCTTCATGCTGTCGGGCACCTTGCGCAGCATCGAAGCGGTGGACGTCACCGTGCCCGAGTCGATCGCCGGGCGCATCGACGATAAACGGCCGATCACCGTCTATGTGGGGGCGGACGGCCAGTTGGCCGTCAATCAACGTCTCGTGGCGCCAGGCGCGCTCACGCAGGCCGTGGCGGCCCTGCTGCCGCCGGAAGGCCCGACTCCGCGGGTCGTCGTCAAGGCGGACGCTACGGCCAGCAGCGGCGACATGATGGCCGCGATGCGGGAAGTGAGCGCGGCCGGGATAGCGCGCATCGGAATCGCGACCCGTGCCCCCGCCCGACAGTGACACGCGTTACGCCGCTTCAATTTGCCGTCGCCTTGGCGCTGGCAACGCTGCTCAACGGTATCACTGCCATCCTGCTCGCCACGGATTGGCGTCCTAACGAACCGGCCGAAGAGCCCGTTTACGTCAACATCATCGCCCTCGGAGTCGGCGATTCCTCGGGCGCCGGCAAAATGCCCCAAGGGGTCGGCCTTTCCGCACCGGGAACGGCGACGCCCGCCGACGGTCCGCCGACGTCGGATCAGGTATCCCCGGACGACTCCGCGCCAGTGGGGCCCGACCGGCCGGCGCTCTCGGACCAAGCCGACGCCGAACGCGTCGAAACCGTCCCCTCGAACATGGAACCCGACCGCCCGGCCACGGAAGCGGACCCGCCGCGCTCCCTCTCTCCCGAGCGCGTGCCGGGGGCCGTACCGCCGCCGACGCCCCGAACCGAAACGCTGCCTGAGCGTGACGCCGCAAGCGAAGAGCGCACTCCTGCAACGTCGCAGGTGGCGCCCAGCCGTCCGATCGAGTTGCCGGCCCTGCGCCAGGAATTGCCTTTGAGAGAGCCTCGCAACCTCCCCATGCGCTCACCGGAAGACCTGACGGCGCCTCTTCCCGACGCCAGGCGCCCGAAGGAGCCCGATGCGGTCGCGGTGCTATCGCCTTTCGCGCGACCAGCCCTGCCCGACCTAAGGCCCGAAGAAGAACGACAACCCGAGACGGAGATCACGGTCGCACCACCGCCGTCCGAACCGGACTCTCTTCCGCCGGAGTCCCGAACGCCAGCGCCGGAAGTCGTGCCGCCGATCGCCCGGATGATCACTCCCGAGACGCCCGCACCGCTGCCGGCACCAAGCCAGCCCGACATCGGAGTACCGATCGGCGAGCCGGCACTCACCGGCATTCCGTCTCCCTCTCCCGCGGAAGACGAAGCGACCTTGGCGATCCCGTCCCGTCCGCCGCAGCCCGAAGGCGGACCGCGCGAGCGGATGGCGGAACCGATCGAGGCCGGCGAAGCCTTCGTTACCATCCGGCCCGCGCCGCCGATCCAGCCGTCGCCGTTGGACATGGCCGATCAGGGCGCCGTCAGCCGGCCATCCGCCTCGGCGGCACCCATTGTTTCCGGAAGCGCCGCCCCCCGCGAAGCGACCCCGGATGCTTTGGCGCGAGTCCGGGCAGGCGCCTCCATCGCACCGTCCGCAGACGAACGACAGGCCGACACCGTCGTCGCCAACGAGGTGTCGGAGACCGAAGAGGCTCCGCCTCCGTTTCCGGAGATCACACCGCCTGTTACGACCGGGGCCGCCGGCACGGAAAATACCCGATCATCCAGCCCGGCCGCTTCAGACTCATCGGAGGTCCCTTCGCCGGCACCGACCAATGCGCCCCCGCGAAGTCTCGCGGCACGGCCTTCCGGGCAATCCGGTCAAACCGCCCGTCAACCCGCCGGCGGGGGCGGCGGAACCGCGACAGGTCCGCGCGGACTGCCCGGCGGAGCAGGTCCGGTCGGCGGTCCTATCCCGGGGGGAGCGCTGACCGGCGCCCCCGGCGGCACTGTTGTCGCCGGATCGCCGCTCGATCGATATGCGACGAATCTTCATGCCCTGATCGACGCGCAAAAACGCTATCCCCGGGTGTCGCGGCAGCGGCGTGAGGAAGGTGCCGTGATCTTGCGCATCACGATCGCCCCCGACGGCAGCCTGATGGATGTGGTCGTCGAGAAGGCGGCCTCGGATCAATTGGCCGAAGCCTCCATCGCCGCCGTGCGGAACGCAGCGGGCCGTTTCCCGCCCTTCCCGCTCGAAATGCCCCAGGAACCCCTGCAGTTCATCGTCTCGGTCTCGTTCGTCTTGCGCTGAACGTGAATTGACGGAAACTGGCAAAAGAAGTTTACAGCAGCCATCCCACGGCCGGCGGCGTCGGCGCCGGCCTTCAGGAAAGCCACAGAAAGGTCGTCGATGAAACTCGCCATATCCCTTGCCGCCGCTCTTGCCGCAGCCACCCTGTTCGGGACCGCTCAAGCTGACGAGTCCGCGGACAAGGCGGCCGAGCCCGCCTACATGTCTTCGGAGTGGCTGTCCCATGACACCGTGCTCGAGTACCAGAAGGGCTTCCGGTACATGAAGGGCTTCGAATACGACAAGGCGTTCGAGCACTACATCGTCGCCGCCCGGCGCGGCTATCCCTTGGCGATGCGGGCCGTCGGAATCCTCTATGCCGACGGTAACGGCACGGAACGCGACGACATCGAGGCCTATAAGTGGCTGATGCTTTCGGGCGAAGGCATCGACAAGCACAATGCGCAGGTGATCGCCAAGGACATGACGCCCGATCAGCTCGCGGAAGCGGAACGCCGCGTTGCCGAGTGGACCTCGGTCGCCGAATAGGGGCGACCGCGTCCGGGCGACGTCAGGACGCGAGCCGGGTCGCGGCTCTCAACAGATCGACTGCATCGAACAGACGCGCGACGTAGTGGTCGCGGATCACGAACCGCGCGTCGCCGCGGCCCAGCATGTCCGCTTCGAGAACATTGAGCAGACGGTGCAGTCGACGCCTGTGAAGGCCCAATCGCCGCAGCAGCGGGTCGGTCAAGACACCTGAGAAGGCCGAGATCGCAGCCGCGGCGGCGACCAGCCCGCCGGTCACGCCGACCAGAAGCGCCGCCGAGCTCGCCGCCGGAAAGATGCCGTACCACAGGCTTCCGATCATACTGCCCAGCGGAAAAGCGGAGATCGCCGCGTGCTGGGTGATGACGCCCGCGACCAGCGGCCCCATCGAAATCATGCCCGGCGTCATCTGCTTGAAGACGATGCCGCCAGCGGCAAGGCTCATAAGGCTCGTCGCCATGTCGGCTGCCGCAAGTCGCGAGCCGGTATACCGCTCCAGGCGCTCGGTCAGTCGGCCTTCGAAAGCCGGATCGTCCCGTCGTTCCCCAAGCATATCGAGCGCCCGGCCGACGATCGACGCGACGGCCGGGTCGGCGAAGATCTCTTCGGCCAACCCGTCGTGAGTCGAAACACGCTCGCCGTCGACGATGGGAAGCTCCAGCAGCTCCGTATAGAGCAACCACTCGACCTCGCGGGCGACGTCCGTCCGCACGAAAAACCGGCGGCGGTCGAGCCAAGCCGCGAAACGGTGTGCACCAAGCGCCCGTGCGCCTTTGGCGATGGCCATCGCCGATACCTGGGGGCCGGCGGCAGCCAGATTGTACGGCGCCCGCAGAACATCGGCGCCGAGCGCACGCCGGTTGATGCGCCAAGCTCCACGGACCGTGAAATGCTTGTCGACGAACGCATCGACCTTCGCGTGGCGCCGTGTGATGTAGCGTCTGATCGCGTCGTCGACGATGCGTTCGGCTTCCCCTTCGTCGATGGCAGCGGGAAGCGACGTCCCGGTCTCGTTCAGGTCTTCATCTCCATGAGAAGGGTCTGCGCCCGATCCTGGTCGATCCGGTCGATCGCCGTGGCAGCCGGAAGCGCAATCGCTTTTTCCAGCAGTCCCCTCGCCCGTTCCCCGAATTCCTTCTCGTCCAAAAGCAGCAAACCGCGCGCGACCTCTCGATAGATGCCCGGCGATGTGCCGCCTTCGGCCAGCGCCCGTTCGTAGTCGGCCAATGCATCGGAACGGCTGGCCCCATACAGCACGCTCGCCATGATCCGGCCGGCCGAGGAAACGATCTCCGCGTTCCAAGACCCGCGGCTGACCAATGCGGCAGCATTGTCGGGATCAAGGGCAATCGCCTGATCCAATGCCTTCTTGATGCGTTCGGCAAAGCCTTCGTTCATCGCCGCCAAGACCCCGATCTGTCTGGCGTAACGACCCGAAGCATGGGCAAGCTCCACATAGGCCTCGGCCGAGTCGGGCGCAATGGCGACGGCCCGCTCGGCATGTCCGATCGCCTGCTTGAGGATCGTTTCCCGCTCGGCCTCCGGCGCCAGGAAGCGCCCGTAATAGGTCAGTGCTCGGGCGGCGATGACTTCGCCTTCGGCGGAGTCGAGGCCGGTTCCCTCCTCCGCCGCCGCCATGAACTCGCCTTGGTCGAGAAGATGCTTCGCCTGTGCAAGGCTCTGCGCGGAAGCCGAGCCCCCGATCAGGAACAGAGCCAGCATTCCCCCCGTCAGCCCTTTCATTCCGAAATTCACGATGCGGCCCAACACCTCACTCATGGTCGAGAATCGCCTCCGCTTCGATTTCGACCTTCAGCGTCGGCGCCACCAGCGCCGATATCTCGACCAGCGTCGATGCCGGCCGGTGCGGGCCGAAATAGGCCTGCCGCAGCGGATTGATGCGCTGGCGATCATTGATATCAGTCAAGAAGACGGTCACTTTGACAATGTCCTCTGGTTTTCCGCCGGCCGTCCGCAGCACGGTATCGAGATTGTCCATCGCCACACGGAACTGATCGACCGTGTCCTCGGGCACGCTTCCGTCCGACGCGATGCCGACCGTTCCCGAGATCCATAGGCGGTCGCCGCAGCGCACCGCATGGCAATAGTGACTGACAGGTTCGTGCTGCCCTTCGACAAGAAACCGTTCGATCTTCGCCATCATTTCCTCCCCTTACCCAACAGTATGACTAGCGGTGTTTACCCCTTTTCATCAGGTAAGTGTCGGGTGATCACTTTGCACCTCTGAATGGCCGATGTAGGGTGAATTTCATGAGCGCCACGACACTTTCGGCCCGGTTTCGAATTGCTGCCGCCACGGCGATAGCGGCCCTGTCCCTGGCCTCCTGCGCAACCCTGGCGCCGGACACTCCCGCCGGACCGTCGGCCGCCTGTTCCGACATGCTTCGGTCGGTCGATACGGCCATCGCCACGGCTGGTGTCTCCGACGCGGGCGCCGCACGAGTCGCCGGCTTTCCCGCCCACCGGGTGAACCGTTTTCTCGCGAGCTTCTCCGACCGTCTGACCACAGCCGATGGTTTCGACTTCTGGGCCGGCGAACTGCGTGCGCTCGACCGCGAAATACGTGGCGACGAGATCGCAAATCTGCCTTCCGACACCCGGCGGGAGCTCGCCGGCGCGCTAGGCATCGCTCCTGACGCTCTCGGCGATACCGCCGAGTCCTGTGCGGAATCCATTCATCGGACCGACCTCGCCGATCCGGCCCGCCGCACGGCTCTTCTGCACGCCGCGGTGGTTCCGGATCACTATAACGACTGGGAACGTTTCGCCGGCCTTTACGCAGTCAGCGCGATCCCGATCAGCATGGGCTATCAGCGCTGGCGGGCGGAAACCACAGAACAGTTCAGCCGCGGCGCGGACCTCCAGGCGCAAACCGTCGTCGACTACGTGCCACCGCAATCGACCATGTTGCAGCCGTCGGACGTTGCCGCAATCGTCCGAAACGCCCGCTCCAACCCACTCGGAATTCCGTATCCCGAACCACAGGATGCGGCGCGCCTGTTCGCGACCTTCGCCCCGGTCTGGCGGGTCGGAACCGAAAGCGACGACGATCGCATCGGCCGGCCCGAAATCGGACCGGACGGCATGGGACGGACGGCGACGGACGTACCGACGGTCTTCACCCGCCTCTCCCACACGTGGTGGGGCGGCAAACCCCTCCTCCAGCTCAATTACGGGATCTGGTTCCCGGCCAGGACGCTGACCGGCCGGTTCGACATCCTCGGCGGCCATATGGACGGCCTGTGGTGGCGTGTGACACTCGGTGAGGACGGCCGGCCGCTGGTCTACGACACCATCCACCAGTGCGGCTGCTACCACACCTTCTTCCCTGCAACGCCGCTCGGGATCGCCGACCGTTATCCTGCCAGCGACATCCGAGAACGCCCCTTCGCGCCGACTACGGCACCTTCGCTCGGGAACGGGGAGCGCATGGTCGTCTCGATGGCGCCGGTCACCCATTATGGTCGTCGACATCGGCACCCAGCCGATCGGGAGCCCTGGCACTGCCTATGCTTTTGCCGACGACGACGGCCTTCGCTCGCTGCCGACTCCCGGTGGCGGCAGAAAGAGCCTGTTCGGACCCGACGGCATTGTCGCCGGCACCGAGCGGATGGAACGCTTCCTGCTTTGGCCGATGGGGATAGCCAGCCCGGGCGCCATGCGACAATGGGGCACCCACGCCACCGCCTTCGTCGGCCGCCGTCATTTCGACGACCCGTTCCTGCTCGATCAGGCGTTGACGAGGTGACCTGCCGCCATTTCCGCTCGCTGCTAGCCGCCGCGATTCTTTCTATCGCGACGCCGGTCTGGGCGAATGGAACGGCAACGTACACGGAAGCCCTCAGCGACTTCACCGCCGGTCGCTTTGAAACCTGCAGCGAAATCAGTGCCCTCTTGGGCACCGCACGTGGTTACGCCCTGGCGGCGCGCGCCACTCTGGTCCGTGCACTCTACCTGACGCCGCCCGGCGAACGGCTCCCTCTGTTCCGCTCCGCGGCCGACTATGCGAAAACGGCGCTCGATAAGGAGCCGGGCCATGTCGAAGCAAGCCTTCAGCTGGTCATCGCCCTTGGCAATCTCGCCCGCATCAGCAATCCGCTCAAAGCTCATGTTGCGGGTTATGCCGAAGAGGCCAAGGCCCTTCTCGACTCGGTCATCGCGCGTGACCCCGAAAATGCTTATGCCTACGCCATTCTCGGTGCGTGGCATGCGGAGATCGTTCACGAGGCCGGGCCGCTTCTGGCGTCGAACCTCTACGGTGCGACACAAGGGGATGCACTCGCCGCATTCGACCGCGCCCGGAAACTGGCGCCGCAAAGCATTCTCGTGATTACGGAATATGCCAAGGCATTGATCCGGCTCGACCAGGAGCATTTTGCCCTGCGCGCCGAGAAACTCCTGGACCGGGCGTTAGCCATGGCGCCCCACAACGCCCTCGAAGCTCTGGTGCAAAAGGACGCATCCGAACAACGGACGGCTCTCTCTCAGCCATCACCGCAGCGAATCGGCGGGCGGGGCTGATCTTCAGGCCGCCAGCCGTCATCCTGCTTTCCGGCCGCCGCCGGGGGCCGTCGCTCTAACCCAGAAACCAGCGTGGGATCGCCAGGGTGACATCGGGCACGAAGGTCACCAACATCAGCACGCCGATCTCAACGAGCAGGAACGGCCAAAGCGCCTTCGATACGGCCTCGACCCCCAGCTTGCTGACAGCCGCTCCAACGAAAAGCGCATAGCCGAAAGGCGGAGTCGCCATGCCAATGGCGAAGTTGATCACCACCAGAGCGCCGAGCTGGGTCGGGTCCATGCCGATCTCGGCGCCGAGGCTGGTGAGGACACCGCCCAGAAGGATCATCGCGGCGATGTTGTCCATCACCGCCCCGATCAGGAGCAGCAGCAGGTTCACCATCAGCAGGATGACGACCGGGTTGTCCGACACGCTGAGCAACAGCGCCGCCGCCTGTTCGGGAAGCTGTTCTATCGCCACCAGCCAGCCGAAGGCCGAGGCCGCCGCGATGATGAACAGTACCATCGCCGAGGTTCGCATGGAGCGGATGACGATGCCCGGCAGGTCCGAGAGGCGCAGCTCGCGATAGAACAGAAGTCCGACCACCAGCCCATAGACCACGCCCACCGCCGCCGCCTCGGTCGGCGTAAAGATACCGCCATAGATTCCGCCGAGAATGAGGACCGGGGCGCCCAGGGCCCAACGGCCGTCATAGATCGCACTGGCGAGTTCGCGCGCGGTCGAGCGCCGGCTCTCGCGCTGCAGCCCCGCCCGGCGGGCGGCGACATAGCAGACCCCCATAAGGCCGGCGGCGATCAGAATGCCGGGCAGGATTCCCGCCAGGAACAGGCGCGAGATCGATTCCTCCGCCAGCACCCCCCAGATGATCATCGGGATCGACGGGGGAATCATCTGGCCGATGGGGCCGGCCGCCGTAGCGAGGGCCGCCGAGAAGTCCCGGCGATAACCGCTTTTCTCCATCTCCGGGATCATCAGCCCGCCTATCGCCGCCGTCGTTGCCGGCGCGGAACCCGAGATCGCCGCGAAGAACGTCGCCGAAAGAACGGTCACCATGCCGAGGCCGCCGGTCAGATGCCTGACGAAGGCGCGCGCCACCGCCACCAGCCGCTTCGACAGGCCGCCCACCTGCATCAATTCACCGGCCAGAATGAAGCAGGGCACGGCAAGCAGGCTGAAGGTCTGGGTGCCGGCGATCATCCGCTGGGCGAGGACGACAAGATCGATGTCGGCGACCCACAAGGCCGCGACCGCCGTCACCCCGAGCGCGAACGCGATCGGCATGCCGAGGACGAGAAGAACGAGAAAGCCCAGCGAGAGGACCCAGCCGACTTCACCCATCGGACAGCTCCTCGACCGGCGGCACGGCGGTTCGGAACGCGCTGCCGTTCAGCAGCGACGCCAGCGCGTGAACGACAACCAGGCCGCCCGAGACCGGTGCGGCGAGATGAAGCGCCTCGATCGGGTAGCCGACGGCGGCCGACACCTGTCCCAATGTCTCGGTAACGTAGTCGCTTCCTGAGGTCAGTAGGACGAGGCCGAAACCGAGGACCAGCAGACCGAGGACGAGGTCGAGGGGCAGGCGCAGCCAGCCCGGCAGATAGTCGTGAAGCAGCGTCAGACGAACATGGAAGCCTTCGCGGACACCGAGGCTTCCGACCAGCAGCACGATCCATGTGAACAGGAACAGAGCGAGTTCCTCGCTCCAGGTCAGTGCCTGGCCGAGTCCGTAGCGGAAGACGATCTGGAGCACGAGGCTCGCCACCATGACCCCCGTCATCGTCACGGCGACGACGACGGTCAGCCGCGCGAGCAGACCGCTCAGGCCGTCGACGGCGGCAATCCCTGACCTCAAGGGCGACATCGGCAGACCTTGCCGAAACCGATCGCTACTGGGTGGCCTCCAGAACTGCGTCCATGGTTTCCGCCCCGATCCGGTCACGGAACTCGTCATAGACCGGCGTCACGGCCTGACGGAACGGCTTCGTGTTCTCGACGACGTTCACGGCCATGCCCCGGCTTTCCAGATCGGACACCAGCGCTTGCTGTACCGCGGCCACACGCGACCGCTGCAGATCCACTGCCTTCGAAGCCGCGGTGCGGATCGCCGCCTCGTCGTCGTCCGACAGTTTCTTGAACGTTCTCTGGGCCATCAGCAGCGCGATCGCCGAATAGGTGTGGCGGGTCAGCGACAGATAGTGTGTGACCTCGTCGTATTTCGCGGCGGCGATCACCGGCACCGGGATTTCCAGTCCGTCGATCGTCCCCTGCTGGACCGCGGTGAACACCTCGCCCCACGCCATCGGCACGGCATTGCCACCGAGCGCCGAGAACATCGAGATGAATACCGGGTTCTGCATCACCCGGAACTTGACGCCCGCCACATCGGCCGGCTGCGAGACCGGCCGGACGTTGTTGATCATGTGGCGGAAGCCGCCTTCCATGAACCCCAGGCCGACGATCTTGTCCCCTTCCAGCCGCGCCAGCAGCCCCTGTCCGACCGGTCCATCCAGGACGTGGTGGGCCTGATCTTCGTCCGCATAGAGGAACGGCAGGTCGTTTACCATGAAGGCCGGCTCGACATTGGCGATCACCGCGTTGGTGATGATCGCCATGTCGAGCACCCCGAACTTCAAGCCCTCCAACATCTCCTTCTCGTCGCCGAGTTGGCGACTGGGAAAGAACCGGATATCGAACCGCCCGGGGGCCGCTTCTTCCAGCGCCTCGGCAAAGGCATGGGCGCCGATGGCATAGGGGTCGTTGGGGCTGTCCGAAGTCGTCCAGCCGATTTTCAGGGTCTCGGCGGCAACCGCCGGACGGACGAAGGCCGCCGTGGCCAGCACGAGCGTGGCGACGGCGGCGAGGCGAAGCGAGCGTTGCATGAGACGGCTCTGTCCATGAATCCGATCAATGGATCTCGTCGGCGGCGCCGATCGCCTGCTTCAGCTTCTCGACGGTGAAGTCCGAACCGCGGCACACGTCCAGGATCACGGCTTCCCGTCGGCCGAGCAGCGCGGCGGCTTCAGGCACCTTCCTCGCAACGGCGTGCGGTATGACGACCGCCCCATGCCGGTCGGCGTGGACCAGATCACCCGAGCAGACGTTCATTCCGCCGACCGACACGTCGCAGCCGAACTCCACCATGTGCACATGGGCGTGCGAAGGCCCGACCTTGCCAGCCAGCATGCGGAAGCCCTCGGCGATCGCATCGATGTCTCGGATGCTGCCGTTGGTGACGGTGCCGAGGCAGCCCAGGGCCCTGTGGATGTTGCTGTTGACCTCTCCCCAGAACGATCCGAAGCCGGGTCGGCCGTCATCCAGGTCCTGGACGATGGAGATCGTCGGCCCGGGCTTCGACGCGACATAGTCGAAATAATCGAAGCGCTGCTTCCTCAGGGATTCCTTGCTGGCCGACGACGGTTCCGCCGCCCGGATCGTGCAGGTGCGCGCATAGCCTACCATCGGCGGAAGCTCCGGGAACGGAGCGACCAGGCTGCTGGTCGTGAAGCCCATTGCCCGCCGTTCCGGCACGAGCAGCTCAAGAGCATTGCAGATGGTCGGCGTATCGAAAGCCGTGAGTGCCGCGAGTTCCTGCTCGTTCAATGGCTGGTCGCTCAATGGATCGTCCTCCTCCCGAATGTTTTCTCTACGCGCGGCCTCCACGCGATCGGCCGGGAGTATAGGGACGCCCGTATGGAGGCGCAAAGTGCGCTGTCAGCGGAAGAGCCACCGGAAAAGGAACCAGCTCACCGTCAAAACGTTGGCTTTTGTGATCGACGTTACATCGCCCGCCCCACACCCGCCCCATAGTGACGGTCATCGACGATGCCTTGGGTGGCAAACGCAGGAGGAGGATGAAAGATGTTGGAGCGCGCTAAGATTGTCGCCGCATTCGGCTTTACCGCTCTGGGAACCCTGGTCGGCATGGCCGCCACGGCGGCAGCGGGTCATCCCGAGCACATGGTAACAGTCAGCGTCTTCAGCGGTCTTCTGGCGAGCACCGTCGGATGGCTGGGCGCCCGGCCTCGCGCGAACGCTGTCGCCGAGGCCTGAAACGCGGAGTTTCGTCAGTTCTTTCCATGGGGGTCCCCCCGTGAGGTCCCCCGGAAAGCCCGTCTCGCCGAAGCCCTGAAAAGGCGAGACGTGAACAGCGCGGCAACCTCGCTGTTCTAGCCCAACGGGCCTTCAAAACAAAAAGCCATTACCGATCACCGGCCGTGCGGACAATCTGCCCTCAGCCGGTCGAGGCTCCCTCTCTTCTTCCCTACCCGACACGCAGACACCCAAGCATCCCGTGCTTGGGCGTATCGTCCTGTCTTGAAGGGAAATGGGGCGAGTGATCGGATTCGAACCGACGACATCCAGATCCACAATCTGGCGCTCTAACCGACTGAGCTACACCCGCCGCAAGGGCCGCCACTTTTCTAACATTCCCGCGCTCCGGTCAAGCCCGAGGACAGGCGGGCGACCTGCTTAATTTGTGTGCAATTCGCCTAGAACGGCGGCAGTATGCAGGTGGCATTTTCGCCCGCGATACCGTCAGTCGGTGGAATGGCAACATCTCGCCGCCTTGGCACGCAGCGTGCTACTCACTGCCACACACGTGATTTGCAACCGTCGGAGCTGCCAGCCGATGAAAAAGATCGAAGCCATCATCAAGCCCTTCAAGCTCGATGAGGTCAAAGAAGCCCTGCATGAAGTGGGATTGCAGGGCATCACCGTCGTCGAAGCGAAGGGCTTCGGCCGCCAAAAGGGCCATACGGAACTCTACCGGGGCGCCGAGTACGTGGTCGACTTCCTCCCCAAGATCAAGATCGAGATCGTTCTTGAGGACACGCTGGTCGAGCGTGCCATCGAGGCGATCCAGAAGGCGGCGCATACGGGCCGGATCGGTGACGGAAAGATCTTCGTGACGCCGGTTGAGGAAGCCCTTCGCATCCGCACGGGTGAGCGCGGGGCGGACGCAATCTGAGCACGCGGACGTTGCCGGCCGATGGCGGGGTGGCCAGTACCTGGCTGCCCCGACCATTTCGTGACCGCTCGGCGAGCGCACATGCTCGTCCCTATTCACATTTCTATTTCGGACGTATGGATCCCGTCATCCTGGAGGGAGGTCTTCGATGAGTGACGCTTCAAAGATCATGGCGATGATCAAGGACAACGATGTCGCCTATGTCGATTTCCGTTTTACCGATCCCCGCGGCAAGTGGCAGCACATCGGCTATGCGCAGAGCGCCGTCGATGAGGATCTCCTGGCCGAAGGCCTGATGTTCGACGGCTCGTCGATCGCCGGCTGGAAGGAGATCAACGAGTCGGACATGACCCTGACGCCGGACCTCAGCACGGCGGTCATGGACCCGTTCTCGGCCCAGTCGTCGCTGATCATCACCTGCGACGTGACCGAGCCCGGCACCGGCCAGCCCTATGAGCGCTGCCCGCGCGGCATCGCCCGGCTCGCCGAGCAGTACCTCAGCTATACCGGTGTCGGCGACACAGCCTATTTCGGCCCGGAAGCCGAATTCTTCGTCTTCGACGACGTGCGCTATGACGCCCGCATGAATGCCGGCTTCTACCACATCGACGAGGAAGAAGGCCCCTACAACACCGGCCGCGAGTACGAGGAAGGTAACCTCGGCCACCGTTCGCCGGCCAAGGGCGGCTATTTCCCCGTGCCGCCGATGGACGCCCAAAGCGATCTCCGCGCCGAGATGGTCACGCAGATGATCGCCATGGGTCTCACCATGGAGAAGCACCACCACGAGGTGGCGCCGAGCCAGGGCGAAATCGGCATCTTCTTCCAGACCCTGGTGAAGATGGCCGACGAGATGCAGATCTATAAGTACTGCGTCCACAACGTCGCCCACTCCTACGGGAAGACGGCGACCTTCATGCCGAAGCCGGTCTATGGCGACAACGGTTCGGGCATGCACACCCACCAGTCGATCTGGAAGGACGGCAAGCCTCTCTTCGCCGGCAGCGGCTATGCCGACCTGTCGGAGACGGCGCTCTACTACATCGGCGGCATCATCAAGCATGCCCGCGCGATCAACGCCTTCACCAACCCGACCACCAACAGCTACAAGCGGCTGATCCCCGGCTTCGAGGCGCCGGTGCTGCTCGCCTACTCGGCGCGCAACCGCTCGGCCTCGTGCCGCATCCCGTTCTCGGCCAGCCCGAAGGGCAAGCGCGTCGAGGTCCGCTTCCCGGACCCGGCCTGCAACCCCTATCTCGGCTTCGCCGCGATGCTGATGGCCGGCCTCGACGGCATCGAGAACAAGATCCATCCGGGCGACCCGATGGACAAGAACCTCTACGACCTGCCGCCGGAGGAACTGAAGGACGTCCCGCAGGTCTGCGGCTCGCTCCGCGAAGCGCTGTCGTCGCTGGATGCCGACCGCTCGTTCCTGACCAAGGGGAACGTCTTCTCCGACGACATGATCGACGGCTACATCAACCTGCGCATGGACGAGGTCTACAAGATGGAGCACACGCCCCATCCGACCGAGTTCGTCATGTACTACAGCGTCTGATCCGTCGATCGGACCTCAAGAAAGCGGCCGCGGAGGCAAAAGCCTCCGCGGCCGTTGTCTTTCGAGGGTGGCCCCTTTTCCTCAAAAAAAGCTATTTCGTCGTCCTCCGGCTTGACCGGAGGACCTACCGGCGGCACTGCGGCGCAATGCAGTTGGACTGCTTTCGTCCGTTCATCGTCCGGAAGAGACGCGTCGGAGCCGTTGGGTCCTCCGGTCAAACCGGAGGACGACGAAAAGGTGGTCATACGTTTCGACGTCGCTACTCCGCCGGCACTTCGCGTTTCTTCCGGTCGGCGCCGATCGCCACATAGGTGAACGTAGCTTCGGTCACCTTGATCTTCTCGCCGGAGGTATAGCGGGCGGCGACGGCCTCCACCTTCACGGTGATCGAGGTGGTGCCGATCTTGATGATTTCGGAGTAACAGGAGACCACGTCGCCCACGAACACCGGGCGATGGAAGGTCATCGCGTCGCAGGCGACCGTCGCAACGCGGCCATGGGCGCGCTGGGCGGCCGTCACGCCGCCGGCGATGTCCATCTGGGCCATGATCCAGCCGCCGAAGATGTCGCCGGAGGGGTTGGTATCCTTCGGCATGGCGATGGTGCGCACCGCCGGATCGCGCGGGATGTCGTGGCCGTCGCTGCTCATAAATTCACCAAATGTTGTAGCTGACGCCGAAGCGGCCACTATATCCTTGCGAGGCCGCCGACGGCGCCACCATAATGCGCGCCATGTCCGACCTGTTTCAAGCGACCGCACGCACTGCGGACGAGTATTCCGCCAAGGATATCGAGGTTCTCGAAGGGCTGGAGCCCGTCCGCCGGCGGCCCGGCATGTATATCGGCGGCACCGGCGACGCCGCGCTCCACCATCTGGCGGCGGAAATCCTCGACAACGCCATGGACGAGGCCGTCGCCGGCCATGCCAGCTTCATCGACGTCGAGCTCGCGGCCGACGGCACGCTGACGATCCGGGACAACGGCCGCGGCATCCCCATCGATCCGCACCCCAAGTTCCCGTCGAAATCGGCGCTCGAGGTCATCCTCACCACCCTGCATTCGGGCGGCAAGTTCGGCGGCAAGGTCTATGCGACATCCGGCGGGCTGCACGGGGTCGGCCTTTCGGTGGTGAACGCTCTCTCAGAAATGCTGTGGGTGGAGGTCGCACGCGACCGACGGCTGTGGCGGCAGGTCTTCCGTCGTGGGCATCCTGACGGAGCTCTGACCGAAGTCGGTGCCGTCCATAACCGCCGCGGCACCAGCATCGGCTTCCGTCCCGACCCGGAAATCTTCACCGAATCGGCCCGTTTCCGTCCGGCAACGCTCTACCGCATGGCCCGGTCGAAGGCCTATCTGTTCCGGGGCGTCGAGATCCGCTGGTCCTGTGACGCCGCGCTCCTCGGCAGCGATTCGAAGATCCCCGCGCGCGAGACCCTGCACTTTCCCGGCGGTCTCGCCGACTACCTGCGGGCGACCCTCGACGGCGCCGAGGCGCTGGGCCCCTTCGCCGGGGAAGCCGACCTGACCGAAGGGACGGCCGGACGCGTCGAATGGGCGGTCGCTTGGCCGGAGTCGGGCGAGCCGTTCATCCGGTCCTACTGCAACACGGTGCCGACACCGGAAGGCGGCACGCATGAAACCGGCTTTCGCGGCGCCCTCACCCGCGCGCTCAAGGCATATGGCGATCTGGTCGGCAACAGACGGGCCAGCACGATCACCGCGGAGGATGTCGTCGGCGGCGCGGTCGGGCTTCTCTCGCTGTTCCTTCCCGACCCTCAGTTCCAGGGCCAGACGAAGGAGAAGCTCACCTCCGCCGAGGCGACGCGTCTGGTCGAGGCCGCGGTCAAGGACCGCTTCGACCATTGGCTCGCCCAGGCGCCCGACACCGCCAACGCGCTGCTCGACCGCGCGATCGAGCGGGCGGACGAGCGTATTCGTCGGCGCCAGGACCGCGAGGTCGCAAGAAAGACGGCGACCCGCAAGCTGCGCCTTCCCGGCAAGCTTGCCGACTGCTCGCGCTCGGGCCCTGACGGAACCGAACTGTTCATCGTCGAGGGCGATTCCGCCGGCGGTTCGGCTAAGCAGGCCCGGAGCCGCGAGACCCAGGCGGTCCTTCCGCTTCGCGGCAAGATCCTCAACGTCGCCAGTGCCAGCGCCGACAAGCTGCGCGCCAACCGCGAGCTGAGCGACCTGATCCAGGCGCTCGGCTGCGGGCATGGTTCCAAGTACGACGAGTCCGCTCTCCGCTACGAGCGCGTCATCATCATGACCGACGCCGACGTCGACGGCGCCCACATCGCGTCACTGCTGATGACGTTCTTCTTCCGCGAAATGCCGGCCCTCATCCGCGGTGGCCATCTTTTTCTCGCCCAACCGCCGCTCTATCGCCTCACCCGTGGTTCGGAGACGATCTACGCCCGAGACGACGCTCATCGCGATGCGTTGCTCGCCGAGCACTTCAAGGGTAACGGCAAGGTCGAGATCGGCCGCTTCAAAGGTCTGGGCGAAATGCCGGCCGCGCAGCTCAAATCGACGACCATGGCACCGGCCCATCGGACCCTGCTCCGCGTCGAGATCCCGGGCGAGGAAAGGGAGGAGACCGAGCGCAGGGTCGAAGTTCTCCTCGGCCGCAATCCCGAACTTCGGCTGGCGTTCATCCAGGAACGTGCGCCCTTCGTCCACGACATCGATCTTTAGGGCGTCGCACGGTCCCGAGCTTGGGCTGAGTTCTCTGAGCTGACCGAAAGGCCGGGCTGGCAGATCTGCCACCTCGTCATCCGCACGATGACTGCCCATATCCCTCGGACAGTCACAAACGGACGATTGAACGATGAAGGCATCAGTCCATTCCGGCCGACGCTGGGGCCTGGGCGTCCTCGCGGCTACAGCTTTCCTGATCTCGGCCTGCTCGACGCCGACGATCTACCACTCGACACGCTATGCTGATTTTCCGACCCATTTCGCGGTCTATGATTCCGACACCCCCTATGTGGCGACGCGGGTTATCGGCAATCCGTTCGGCGTCCCCAGGGAGACGCTCAACTCGGAAGTCACTGCGGCAATGGCCGAGGCCAATCCGGGATTTGGTCTGCGCTACACAACAGACCCGGCCGTCCACACCCGCGAGGGTGTCGGCATGGCGATCCTTTTCGGTGGCGCGCCGACGATCGGCGGTGGCTCGCTCTGCTCGGTCGCACCGGAGAAGTTCGCCATCGATCGCGACTCCCGTCCGATCGCCGTCCGCATGGCGCTATGTCACGGCAACCGGCCGCTTTCGACCCTGAGCGCGAGCCTGGGGCCGATTACCGATCCGACCGACCCGGCGTTCGGCGAATTCGTCGAGATGATGACCGAGCGGCTGTTTGAGAATGCCCCGCTTCCAGGCGACCCGTCGCAGAAGGGATAGACGGACTCGGTTTCCCTTCACGACACCTTATCAGCGCTCGGTAAGCCAGACGCGCATCGCCGCGGTCGTCGCCTCCGGCCGTTCCATGGTCGTCATATGGCCGCAGTCGCCGAGGATCACGAGGTCGGCGCCGGGAATCCCTTCGGCGATCTCGATGTTGACCTCGACAGGAGTCAGCCGGTCCTGTCGACCGCACAGCACCAGAGTCGGGCAAGCGATGCCGGCGAGATCGCCACGGCCGTCGGGACGCGCGGCGATTGCCGTCTGCTGGCGAAGAAACGCTTCGGGCCCCACATTCTCGGCCATTGCCATGATGGCTTGCGTCAAGGGCTCGTCCTCCAGCCGGTCGGGATGGATGAGAAGTGGCATGAGCTGGGGGGTAACGCCACGGAACCGGCCCCGTCCCGCCAAGTCCATGAGGTCGCGGCGGCGCTTCGTCTGCTCCGGCGTGTCGGCCCGGGCCGAGGTATCGAGAAGCGCCAGCCGGGTCACCCGCTCAGGCGCCTGACGGATGATTTCCTGCGCGACGTACCCGCCCATCGAAAGCCCGGCGAGCGCGAAACGCTCCGGCGCCGTGGCAAGAAGGCGAGACGCCATTCCCGGAAGAGAATCGTCGATCGTGAAGTCGCCGACAGTGATGTCGGCGATATCCGCCAGATTTTCGATTTGGTGCCGCCACAGGGCAGCATCGCACAGCAAGCCCGGACACAGGACCAGCGGGATCTTGGCAGTCATGGGACTCCGTCTACTTGATCAGCGCGGTGACGCGCTTGAAAAGATCGCCGCCCGCCTGGCCCAACGCTTCGAACAGAACCATCTCCAGCGACACGACGCCGACAGTGTTGTCGCGCAGCCGATCGAAAGCCAGCGCCACGTTGGACGATGCCCGCGACGTCACCGCATCGGCCACGACGAAGGGATGAAGACCGCGCTGGACGAGATGCAGCGCCGTCTGCAGGACACAGATGTGGGCTTCGATCCCGCAGATCAGGATCTGGTCCCGCCCCAACGTCGTCAGATGACGGCTGATCGCGGGATCACCCATGCAGGAGAAATGGGTCTTGGGAAACCGCCGCTCCGGCCCCAGTTCCGCCAGCGGCGAAACCGTAGGGCCCAGCTTTTCCGGCGATTGTTCGGTCACCACCATCGGCAGGCCGAGCATGGTCGCGGCCTGCATCAGCTTCGCGCAATGAGCGATCATCCGGTCTGCGTCGTGCATCGCCGGAACGAACTTTTCCTGAACGTCCACGACCAACAGAGCGGCACGAGTCGAATCGATCAGCACAACACTCCTCTTAAAGATAGGTAGTCGATTGTGGCGGATATATTGCAGCGGGCATCGATTGTCATTGCCGAAGCCGGGCATAGATTGACATCGAAAAGCTGCTGTTTATATTCCGCACGAGTCAACGACTATAAGTTATAAGGTAAACAGGCACTGCCCCAGAATATGAAGTTCTCCGAGCTCGGACTCAGCGAAAAGGTACTCCGGGCCGTTTCCGACGCCGGATACACAGATCCGACCCCCATCCAGACCCAGGCCATTCCAGTCATTCTTCAGGGACGCGACGTTCTGGGCGTAGCTCAGACCGGGACGGGGAAGACGGCCTCTTTCACCCTGCCGATGATCGACATCCTGGCGGCGGGACGCGCCAAGGCCCGGATGCCGCGGTCGTTGATCCTGACCCCGACCCGCGAGCTCGCGGCACAGATATCGAACAGCTTCGAGACGTACGGGAAGTACAACAGTCTGTCGATGGCGCTGCTGATCGGCGGCGTTTCCATGAGCGAGCAGGAAAAGCGGCTCGATCGCGGCGTCGACGTGCTGATCGCCACGCCAGGCCGGCTGATCGATCTGTTCGAGCGCGGCAAGATCCTGCTGACCGGCGTTCAGCTCCTGGTCATCGATGAGGCCGACCGGATGCTCGATATGGGGTTCATTCCGGACGTCGAGCGCATCGGTAAGATGCTGCCTTCGAACCGGCAGACCTTGATGTTCTCTGCGACGATGGCGAAGGAAATCCGTCGCCTCGCGAACGAATTCCTCCGCATGCCGGAGGAGATCAGCGTCGCCCCGCCCGCCTCGCCCGCCGAAACGGTCAAGCAGGCGATGGCGGTGATCGACGCGCGCAAGAAGCGGGAAACACTTCGGGCCCTGCTCGCCAATACCGACGTCGAGAACGCCATCATCTTCTGCAATCGGAAACGCGACGTCGACGTGCTCGACAAGTCGCTCCGCCGGCACGGATTCAGTGCTGCCGGATTGCACGGCGATATGGCGCAGTCCAGCCGAACCGAGACGCTGTCCGCGTTCAAGGCCGGCGAGATCAAGCTGCTGGTGGCAACCGACGTCGCCGGCCGCGGTCTAGACATCGCGGGTCTGTCCCACGTCTTCAACTTCGACGTCCCGACTCACGCCGAAGACTACGTGCACCGCATCGGCCGGACCGGCCGCGCGGGACGCGCCGGTCAGGCGTATATGCTGGCCACGCCTTCGGACGGCCGGTATCTCGATGCGATCAGGAAGCTGATCGGCAAGGACATACCGAAGATCGACATTCCGGGTGTCGAGATCACCGGCGAAGAAGAAGAGGAAGAAGCGCCCGCGCCGCGCTCCCGCAGCCGGCGCACCGACGCTTCGAAGTCCAAGAACGGGACCGAACGCAAAGCCAAGAGTGGCGGCAAGAACGACGTCGAAGCCGCCGAGCCCCCGAAGGCGCAATCGGCGCAGAAGCCGGCCCCGGAAACCAATCGCGAGAATCGTCGCAGCGGCAAAGACCAGCCTGTGGTCGCGTTCGGCGAGCATGTTCCGGCCTTCTTCAAGACCGCCGTCCCTGTCAGCCGGTAGGCCGATCCATGCAGACGATCTTCGTCATGGTGAAGTGCGAATTGGGGCGGGCCTATGCCGTCGCCGATATGCTGGTCCAGGACATCGATCAGGTGTCGGAAGTGCACTCGACCTCCGGTCAGTACGATCTTCTGCTGAAGTGTTTCCTGCCCGACGATGACGACATCGGTCACTTCGTGACCGAACGCATCCAGACCATCCCGGGTATCAAGGACACCTTCACCCTGATCGCCTTCAAGGCCTTCACCTGAAGGCAGCGTCTTTCGTCGGCGGGCAGACGATTATCTGGCGGTCCCGCCTTTCGCGATAGCGATCCAATCTATATAGCCTGTAGCGGCTTGGAGCCCGGACGTCGACGAGCGGTGAGGGAAAGCGCTCCCCCAACCGCATCGGCGGGCTCATCAGCCGGCGATGCATAGGGAGGGCATACGGGACCATGAGCGAATCCTTCGATCTCGTCATCACGGGTGGAACCGTTGTCAGCACCGACGGCGAGACGAAAACGGACGTCGGCGTTCGGGACGGCCGGATCGCCGCGGTCGGCGACCTCCGTGCCTCCAAGGGCGCCGAACATCTGGACGCAACGGGTCTTCACGTCCTTCCCGGCGTGATCGACACCCAGGTCCATTTCCGCGAACCCGGAAACGAGCATAAGGAAGACCTCGCTACCGGCACTGCGGCCGCGGCGCTTGGCGGGGTTACCGGCATTTTCGAAATGCCGAACACCGCGCCGCCCACGACGACGCGGGAAGCCTTCGCCGACAAGATGGCGCGCGCGGCCGGACGTGCTCGTGTGGACTATGCCTTCTTCATCGGCGCCGCACCCGGCAACATCGACGACCTTGCGACTCTCGAGCAGCTTCCCGGATGCAGCGGCATCAAGCTGTTCATGGGAAGCTCCACCGGCAACCTGCTGATGGCGGATGACGACAATATCGGCCGCGCGCTCGCCAACGGGCATCGGCGCATGGCGGTCCACGCCGAGGACGAACCCCGCCTCAAGGAACGGGAGGCCCTGCTTTCCGCAGATTCGCCCGCGGAAATGCATCCCGTCTGGCGCGATGCCGAATCCGCACGCCTGGCAACGGAAAGACTGCTGCGCCTCGCCCGCCGGTACAACCGCCTCGTCCATGTTCTTCATGTCAGTACCGGCGATGAAATGGTCATGCTGCGGAAGGCCCGCGACATCGCGACGGTCGAAACGACCCCCCAGCATCTCACCCTTTTCGCCCCCGACTGCTATCGGCGGTTGGGCAACTATGCGCGGATGAACCCGCCGATCCGCGACGAAAGCCATCGCACGGCTCTGTGGGAAGCCATTGCCGACGGCACCGTCGACGTCATCGGCTCCGACCACGCCCCGCATACCCGCGAGGAGAAGGATCGCCCCTATATCGAGAGCCCGTCGGGCATGCCCGGTGTGCAGACCCTTGTGCCGATCATGCTGGACCACGTGAACGCCGGCCGGTTGAGCCTGCAGCGCTTCGTCGATCTGACCAGCGCCGGTCCCGCCAGAATCTACAGGATCGCCAACAAAGGACGTATCGCCGAAGGCTTCGACGCAGACTTCACGCTGGTCGATCTGAAAGCAGCGCGGCGGATCAAAGATTCCTGGATTGCCAGCCGGTGCGGTTGGACGCCCTTTGCCGGCGTGACGGTCACGGGCTGGCCCAAGGCGACCATCCTGCGCGGAACGCCGATCATGCGGGACGACGAACTGTTCGGTGAGCCATCTGGCGAGCCGATCCAGTTTTCCTCCTGAGCGGCCAAGAGGCCGCTCGGCTGCGGCTATCGTACGGCCTGCCCTAGCAGAAAGTCCCGGACCTCGCCGGCGGGCATCGGCTTGGCGAAGTGATAACCCTGGCCGATCAGGCAACCGGCCCCTTGAAGCGCCACGCCCTGCTCTTCGGTTTCGATTCCCTCCGCCACCACAGCGAGGTCGAGGGCCCTTCCGACACCGATGATCGCGGCGACGATCGCCATCTCGCGGTCGCTCCCCGGCACGTTCATGACGAAGGAGCGGTCGACCTTGAGTTTCTTGATCGGTAAGTCCTTGAGGTAGCGGAAGGAACTGTAGCCCGTCCCGAAATCGTCCACCGCCAGACCGACCCCGACGTCCCGCAAGGCATCGAGCCGAGCAAGGACGCCGTCGCCCGAAGCCAGGAACACGCTTTCGGTGATCTCGAATTCGAGAAGTCCGGTATCGATTCCCGCCTTGGCGCAGGCCGTCGACGCAATTCGAGCCAGATCGCTTCGCTGAAGCTGCACGCCCGAAATATTGACGGCAACCGGTAGAGCGGGAAGCCCGTCCTTCGCCCACTCGGCGATCTGACGAGCAGCTTCGTAAATGACCCATTGGCCAATCGGGACGATCAGCCCCGACTCTTCGGCCACGCCGATGAAATCTCCCGGCATTTTCAGCTCCGCTGCGGACGTGCGCCAGCGGATCAAGGCTTCCAAGCCTACGACCGTACCGTTCGCCAGATCGATCTGCGGCTGGTAGTGAAGCTCGAACTGCTCTTCGGCGACAGCCTCATGCAACGCTTGACGAAGAGCCATCCTCTTCTGCGTTTGCGCATCTATGTCGGAATCGTAAAAGCGGAACGCGTTGCGGCCACCCCGTTTGGCCTCGTAGGTCGCGATGTCCGCCCGCTTCAGAAGCTCACGCTTGTCGACCCGCGGCCCGTCGCTCGCCCCCTCCAGATAGGCGATGCCTACACTGGCGCCGACATTCACCTTACTGCCGTCGATGGCAAAGGGTTGGCGCAACGCGTCGACGATCTTCTGGGCGAAGAGCGCCGCGTGATCCGGATCCTGGACGCCGAACTGGATAACGGCGAACTCGTCGCCTCCCAATCGTGCCACCGTGTCGTCCCTACGCAGGAGTCTGGCCAGATACTCCGCGACCTGCCGAAGAAGGCTATCGCCTGCTGGATGTCCTAGCGTATCGTTCACGTCCTTGAAGTTGTCGAGATCGACGTGGTGGAGTGCTAATGAGAGAGAAAGTCTCCGCGCCTGCGCTATCGACCGGTCGAGAGCCTCATCGAACTCGGCCCGATTCGGGAGACCGGTCAGCGGATCGTGGAAGGCGAGGAAGTTCAAACGCTCTTCGGCGACTTTCTGCGGTGTGATGTCGAGAACGATGCCGTCCCATTCGACGGAGTCGTCGGCAAGACGATGCAAGCTTGCCGTGTTGCGAAACCAACGCGCCGACGTCCCCGGGTTGCCGGTCCCGATGCGGAACTCGATCTCGACAGGCGCCAAGGTCTCGGCGGATCGGTCCATGGCCGTGCTGACCCGATCGCGATCATCCTCGTGGATGCGCTTCGACAGGATCAGCGGGTCCGACGCCACTTCTTCCGCGCCGATGCCGAAGAATTCGCGCACCGAGGGACTGACGAACGGATACTCCAACCGACCGTCTGGGTGCTGCAGTCGCTTATAGACGAAACCGGGAAGATTGGCCGCCAGGGACGAAAGCTGCTCCTGGTTTCGACGCAAAGCGTCTTCGGCGCGCTTCTGCTCGGAAACGTCGATCGCCACGAAGAGGCACATCGGGGCGTCCCCTTCCCCGCCCGAAAGCGGCGCCAGGCGTGCGTCCAGCCATTGTCGCTTTCCAGCGAGCGCGATATGAAACTGGGAACCAATCCCAGCCAGCGCCTGTTCAAAACTGCGTTCGAACCGTGGCCGGTCTTCTTCGGGCAGGAGGTCATCAAAACGTTGAAAGAGATCGCCACGCTCGTCCGCCAGATCGAACATGGTCGCGCCGGCGGGATTCGCAGCGGTGATACACCTGTCCGCGGTGAGCAGAACGACGCACGCCGGATTATGCTCGAACATGGCCCGGAACCGGCTTTCGCTCTCGCGCAAAGCCGTCTCGGCCCGTTTCCTTTCGGAAACGTCACGCAGGATCGCCGTGAAGATTTCCCTGCCGTCGATCATGACCTTGCCGATCGAAGCCTCGGCAGGGAACAACGTTCCGTCGCGTCGTCGGCCCGCGATCTCGCCGCGCTGCCCCATCATGCGACCGGACTCGAGCGCCGATGCGAAGGATTGGACATAGCGTCCGTGAACGCTACGTGTCGCCTCCGGAAGCAACCTTTCGAGGCTTTGGCCGATCATGTCCTGTCGCGGATAACCGAACATGCGCTCGGCGCCGGCATTGAACTCGGTGATGGTCTGGCTGCGGTCGATGCTGATTACCGCATCCTCGGAAATGTCGAGAAAGCGGCTGAGATAAGCGCGGGTAGCGCGCAGTTCCCGCTGAGCTTCTTCATAGCGCAGAAGGGCGGCGAACAGCGGTCGCTGCTGCGTTGCCTGCCGCAGTACCTCCTCCGGCTTGCCAATGCCGTCGGACCAGAAAAAGACCAGACGGCCGCTTTCACCGCCCTCTTGTGGGACCGCTATCGTTCCCAGCAGAACGTCACCCTGCCGGCATCTCGCCAGCACCGCCGGCGGCATCTCGTCTTCCGACAGGGTCCGCAGATCGATGTAGCGGCCGTAGGGTGTTTCACCGCCACGCGATCCCAGGCCGTTGAACCACGCCCCCCGATCGCCTTGAGCCCCGCCGGCCGCATCCGGAAATCCTTGGGACCGAAGAGCGGGTCGGTTCGCCGCTTCCTCTTGGCTCCAAAGCGCCGCGCACGACCACGCCTGCTCCATGCAGAGCGTGTCGAGTGCGGAAGCGTTCCCTATGGCGGAGACGGAAATCAGAACTCTGGTGCCTTATCCGGAACGTTCCCATACGTACCCGGATACACAACCGCCACAAATGGGCTGGCTTCCGTGGGGCTGTCGCCTCACCGGGTCAGTCGCGCGCACTTTAGTGACGGCTAAGGACTATCGTGACGTTTCAAAAGGGTTTTTTCAAGGTTCACACGTCAAAAAATGCGTACAGTTGTGTGTATCGCTGATGAACTACCATGACGAGTTCAAGAGCCGTCAGGCCTTTGCCGACCGCCTTTCCATCCTCGTCAAGCGGCATGGGGGCCCTACCGCGTTCGCGCGGCGGGTCGGCACGTCCCTCTCCGCCCTTCGGAAGTGGCTGCGCGCCGACGCCGAACCACGCCGGGACAGCTTGATCGCGATCACGCAGGCAACCGGCGTTTCGCTGCAATGGCTGGCGGTTGGCGATGAACCGGATTCCGGCGCGGGCAATGCGACGACCAACTATGTCGCGATGCCCAGCCGGGAGGTCCGACTCGAAGAGAACGGCCGCACGAAGACTCTGTCCAGCCCGCGGATCGTTGACTATATGACGTTCAAGCGTGACTGGGTCCGGGAGTATCTCGGAGCCGAGCCCGAACAGATTCTTCTGGTCATGGCGGCCGGAGACGACCTCCCGCAAGGGATAGCGCATGGCGACCTTCTCCTGGTCAACAGGGGTGACCAGCAGGTGCGTGAAAACGGTATCTTCGCCATCGACATCGAGGGTGAGATCGCGCTGAGGCGTATCCAGCGTAAGCTCGATGGAACGCTGATCGTCACCGCCGGACACCCGGCCTACGAACGCGAGGAAGTCTCACCATGCGGTATCGAAAGCATTGGCGTCGTCGGCCGGGTCATTCGCGTCTGTCGGCCAGTGATCTAAGTCACCAATTCGGACGCCTTATGCATACGCCGCTCCTGATCGCGGCACTGGTGGCTGCGGCAGCCATGTCCGTAAGCGTTCGAGCACAAGCGCAGGATTTCGACGTACCACCAGGATTCGTCATGGATGCCCTCCCCCACCCGGATCAGGGAGGATCGAGCGACGATGCCCTGGCACCCGTTCTGGAAATCCGGCCGGAAGAAGGCGCGTTTTCCGAGCTCAGCAGCCTCACTCTCTATCAGGTCGACGCGCCGGTGATGGACCCGGAGACCTGGCTGAAGGAACGGGTGACCCTGTCCTTCCTGAAATCCGACGGCGACCCGACGGCGTGGCTGAACAGCCCCGATTCACCATTCGGCGATCTGGGAAACGGCCTTCTCGGCGACTTGATCCCCGAGTTCATCGAAGGGATGGATTCGCTCAGCAGGCTGCCGCTGGAAGGATGTCAGGACCCGGTTCTCGACGAGAACGAGGTGGGCCGCTACTACCGCCTCGATTGCGACTGGGGTATCGGACCTTTGCATCGCTACCGTCAGTTAAGGCTTCAAGAAGTTGATGGGACTTGGTACTTGACCTCCATCGAGACCATGAACGAGCGGCGTCTGCGCCATCTCGTCGCCATCGCCAACGCGTTTCATCGTTAGACGGCGAAGACCTGCGAACGCCCTTGGAGGAGAAGGAAGAATGACCGAAGCGGCCGCGCTGCATCCCGCAAAGAACGTCTCTGCAGCCCGTTTCGACTGGACCGATCCTTTCCTTCTCGACGATCAGCTCAGCGACGAAGAGCGTATGATCCGCGACACCGCGCGCGACTACGCCCAGGAGAAGCTGCTGCCGCAGGTCCTGGAGGCCAATCGCCACGAGCGCTTCGACCGCAAGATCATGGAGGAACTCGGCGCGCTGGGCCTGCTTGGCGCCAGCCTCCACGGCTATGGCTGCGCCGGCGTGAACTACGTCTCCTACGGCCTGATCGCCCATGAGATCGAGGCGGTCGATTCCGGCTATCGCTCCTGCGTCAGCGTGCAGTCGAGCCTGGTCATGTACCCGATCCATGCTTTCGGGTCGGAAGAGCAGCGGATGAAGTACCTGCCGAAGCTCAGGAGCGGTGAGTTCGTCGGCAGCTTCGGCCTCACCGAGCCCGACCACGGCTCCGACCCCGGCAGCATGGCGACGCGGGCGAAGACGGTCGACGGCGGTTTCGTGCTCAACGGCTCCAAGACCTGGATCACCAACAGCCCGATCGCCGACGTGATGGTGGTGTGGGCCAAGAATGACGACGGCGTGATCCGCGGCTACATCCTCGAGCGCGGGATGAAGGGCCTGACGACGCCGAAGATCGAGGGCAAGTTCTCGCTCCGCGCCTCGACCACCGGCATGATCGTCATGGACGACGTGTTCGTCCCCGCCGAGAACGAGCTGCCGGGTGTGAGCGGCCTCAAAGGCCCCTTCAGCTGCCTGAATCGCGCCCGCTACGGGATCGCCTGGGGCGCGCTGGGGGCGGCCGGCTTCTGCTGGCACGCGGCGCGGAACTACACCATGGACCGGAAGCAGTTCGGCCGCCCCTTGGCCGCCAACCAACTCATCCAGAAGAAGCTCGCCGACATGCAGACCGAAATTGCCCTCGGTCTCCAGGGCTGCCTCCGTGTCGGGCGGCTGATGGACGAAGGCCGGGCGACGCCCGAGATGATCTCGCTGATCAAGCGCAACTCGGCCGGCAAGGCCTTGGACATCGCCCGCGTCGCCCGCGACATGCATGGCGGCAACGGCATCGCCGACGAATACCATGTGATCCGCCACGTCATGAACCTCGAGGCGGTCAACACCTACGAGGGCACCCACGACGTCCACGCCCTGATCCTCGGCCGGGCTATTACGGGGATTCCCGCCTTTTCCTGAAGGTCCGGGTCGTCATTGCGAGGCGCGTAGCGCCGCGGCAATCCGGGCAGACGGTGCCGACTGGATTGCACCGCCTCCGGCCCGCAATGACGCGGTAAACGCGATTGTCATCCTCGTTCTTGACACGAAGATCTTCTGCTAAGTCCTTGCCAAGACATATCCTCGCGTCGAGCGCGAGGATGACGGGGTGGTGGAGGGCTCCTCCCGTCTCAGCCCTTCCCGGCGATCATCTTGATGATCGCCGAGTAGTCCAGCCCGCCGTTTCCGGCATTGCTGAACATGGCGTAGAGGGCGGCCGCTTCGGCCCCCAGGGGCGTCGATACGCCGCCAGCGATCGCCGCCTTCTGGGCCAGACGCAAGTCCTTCAGCATCATGTCCGTCGCGAAACCGGGCTTGAAGTCGCGGTTGGCGGCAGAGGTCGGCACCGGACCGGCGACTGGCAGATGGTTCATCATCGCCCAGTTCATCCCCGAGGACTTGGAACTGATGTCGAACAGGGTCTGCGCGTCGAGGCCCAATCGCTCCGCAAGCGTGAAGGCCTCGCCGAGGGCGACCATCGAAATGCCCAGCAGCATATTGTTGCAGCACTTGGCGACCTGACCGTTCCCCGACGGACCGGCATGGACGACCGTCTTGCCCATGACGTCGAATAGCGGCTTGCCGCGGGAAAAAGCTTCCTCGCTACCCCCCACCATGAAGGTGAGGGTTCCGCCCTCGGCGCCGCCGACACCACCGGAAACCGGAGCGTCGAGCATCTCCCGACCGGCTTCCCCGGCCGCCGCCGCGACAGTACGGGCGGTTTCGACGTCAATGGTCGAGCAGTCGATGAGAAGCGCACCGGTCCCGGAGCGCGCGATCAAGCCGTCATCGCCCAAATAGACAGAAGCGACATGTTCGCCTGCCGGCAGCATGGTCACCACGACATCGGCGCCGTCCACTGCGGCGACCGCCGACGCGGCGGCCGTGGCGCCATCGGCGACCACCGCATCGACCGACGCTTTCGACAGATCGAACGCCGCTACCGTATGCCCGGCCTTCAGCAGGTTGCGGGCCATGGGGCCACCCATGTTCCCGACACCAACAAATCCGATTTTCATAACTTTTCTCTCCTGCGCCGACCCGCGCGAAGCGGGCTCGCGATCATGCAAACGACAATTCACCTTCAGGCTGCGGTCCGAAATATGCCGCGACCAGCGCATCGGTGACGTCTTCCAGCTTGGCGGGACTCCATTGCGGATTGTGGTCCTTGTCGACCAGGACCGCCCGCACCCCTTCGAAGAAGTCGTGCCCCTTCAGGCACCCCATGGTCATGCGAAATTCCATCTGCATGGCCTGGTCGAACTCCAGATCACGGGCGCGACGCAAGGCTTCGAAAGTGATCTTGAGACTGGTCGGCGACTTCGTCGCGATGGTTTCGGCGACCTTGCCGGCCCAGGGACCGCCCTCGCCTTCCAACGCCACCACGATCGATTCGACCGAATCGCCACTAAAGCAGCGATCGATGATACGGCGGTGCGCGGCCAACGGCGGATCGCCGGGGGACGTCGTGTAGCGGCCGATGATCGAAGACACCTGTCCATAGGCATCGCCCGAGAAATCGGCGTCATAAAGGGCGGCTTCGAGCTCGCCAAATCGGTCGCTCGACACGAAATGCGTCCCGACCCCGGCATAGATCGTGTCGGCCGCCTTCAGATGAACACCCGAAAGCGCCAGATACATGCCCGTCTGGCCAGGGCAGCGGGCCAGGATGTAGGTGCCGCCGACATCAGGGTAGAGCCCAATGCCGGTCTCCGGCATCGCGAACAGCACGCGCTCGCTGCACACCCGGTGAGACCCGTGCACCGACAGACCGAACCCGCCGCCCATGGTGATGCCGTCCAGCAGGGCGACATAGGGTTTCGGATAGCTATGGATGCGTCGGTTGAGAGTGTATTCCTCGGCGAAGAAGGCGATCGCCGGCCCCGGATCATCTGACTTGGCTATCTCCGTCGCCGAGCGGACGTCGCCGCCCGCGCAAAAAGGGTGGCGCCCGTCTTCCCTCTCCGCGCCGGTGACGACCACGGCACTGATCGCGTCGTCCCCAGCCCATTCGATGAGCTGACGGTCGAAGGCACGGACCATGGCAAGGTTGAGGGCGTTGAGCGCCTTCGGGCGATTGAGGGTCACATGTCCGATGCCGCCGCGGCGGTCGAACAGAATTTCGTCGTTATCGGGCATACTGAGGCTCAGTCGTCCAAGAGCCGGCGGGCGATGATCAACCGCATGATTTCGTTGGTTCCTTCGAGAATCTGGTGGACGCGGGAATCGCGCAGATAGCGTTCGATCGGGTACTCCCGGATATAGCCGTAGCCGCCATGTATCTGCATTGCCTCGTTGCATATCGCAAAACCGGCGTCGGTGGCGAATCGCTTGGCCATCGCACAGTGGAGCGTCGCATCCGACGCCTTGGCGTCCAGCTTGCTTGCGGCGCGATGAACCATCAGCCGCGAGGCCTCCAGCTCGGTCGCCATGTCGGCGAGCTTGAACTGAAGCGCCTGGAACTCGGCGAGCTTGCGGCCGAACTGCTTGCGCACCTGCATGTGCTCGCGCGCGGCGTCCAGACAGGCACGGGCGGCGCCGATCGAGCAGGCGGCGATATTGAGCCGGCCGCCGTCCAGCCCCTGCATGGCGATCTTGAAGCCGTCGCCCTCCTCCCCGATGCGATTGGAGACCGGGACCCGGCAGTCCTCGAAGTTCACCATGGCGGTGGGTTGGGAGTTCCAGCCCATCTTCTTCTCGCGCTTGCCGAAGCTGAGGCCCGGCGTCCCCGCCTCGACGACGATGCAGCTGATCCCCTTAGGGCCCTCCCCGCCGGTCCGCACCATGCAGACATAGACGTCCGAGGTCGACCCGCCGGAGATGAAGGCCTTGGTCCCGTTGAGGACGTAATGATCGCCGTCCAGCTCCGCCTTCGTCCGCAGCGACGCGGCGTCCGACCCCGCGCCCGGCTCCGTCAGGCAGTAGCTCGCCATCAGCTCCATGCTGGTGAGGCCCGGAATCCATTTCTCGCGCTGCGCCTCGTTACCGAAGCGGTCGATCATCCAGGTCGCCATGTTGTGGATCGAGATATAGGCGGCGGTCGAGGTACAGCCGGCCGCCAGTTCCTCGAAGATCACCGCCGCATCCAGGCGCTTGAGCCCGGTGCCGCCGAACGCCTCGCCGACATAGATGCCGGCGAAGCCCAACGCAGCGGCCGCGCGGAGCGTATCCACGGGGAAAACGGACTCTTCGTCCCAGCGGGCAGCTTCCGGCGCCAGCCGCTCGGTCGCGAAGTCCCGCGCCATGTCCTGGATGGCGCGTTGCTCCTCGGTCAGATCGAAATCCACGTCGTTCCTCGTTCAGCCAAGATTTCGGGCGATGTTAGAGTTGGTGCAGCCTGCGCGCAACGCGGGCCGTTGCCGGTTGTGGGGCCGGACCCCGGCGGCTAGATTGTCGCCGATCCGCTGGCCCCTCTGTCGCCGGGTTCGGCACCGTCTTCGGAAAACAGGCTGCGCATGACTGGACCTCGCCTTCCCGCCAACCCCGGCGCCTATCCGATAACGCGCATGCGGCGCAACCGGCGCGACGACTGGTCACGGCGTCTGATCGCCGAGACGCGTCTCGGCGTCGACGATCTGATCTGGCCGTTGTTCGTCCATGAGGGCACGAACAAGCGCCAGCCCGTGCTGTCGATGCCGGGCGTCGAGCGTCTGACCGTCGATCTGCTGGTCGACGCGGTCGGCGAGGCCTACGACCTCGGCATTCCCGCCGTCGCCCTGTTCCCGGTGACGCCGCAGGAGAAGAAATCGCCGGACGGCGAGGAGGCGACCAACCCCGACAACCTGGTCTGCCGGGCGGTCCGCGAGGTCAAGCGGGCGATCCCCGATATCGGCATCGTCTGCGACGTCGCGCTAGACCCCTTCACCTCCCACGGCCAGGACGGCCTGATCCGCGACGACTATGTCGTGAACGACGAGACGCTGGAGGTACTGGTCGGCCAGTCGCTCGTCCAGGCCGCCGCCGGCTGCGATATCATCGCACCGTCCGACATGATGGACGGCCGCGTCGGCGCCATCCGCGCCGCCCTCGACGCCGAAGGTTTCGGCCATGTCCGCATCATGTCCTACGCGGCCAAATACGCCTCGGCCTTCTACGGCCCCTTCCGCGACGCGGTCGGCTCGGCGACCAATCTCGGCCCGTCGGGCAAAGCCACCTACCAGCTCGACCCCGCCAACGGCGACGAGGCCATGCGCGAGGTCGCCCTCGACATCGCCGAAGGCGCCGACATGGTGATGGTGAAGCCGGGCCTCCCCTATCTCGATATCGTCCACCGCGTGAAGGAGGCCTTCGGCCTACCGACCTACGCCTACCAGGTGAGCGGCGAGTACGCGATGCTGAAGGCGGCGGGTCTGAACGGCTGGTTGGACGGCGACCGGGCGATCTTCGAGAGCCTGCAGGCCTTCAAACGCGCCGGAGCCGACGGCGTGCTGACCTACGCCGCGGTTGACGTTGCCAGGAAGCTCCGCAAGGGCTGAGGTTTCGCGGTTCTCACCCGGCAATAAACGGCATCAATAGCTTTCTAGGAGCGTCATTCCCGCGAAGGCGGGAATCCAGGGGCCGTGGCACGGCTTCTGGCCCCCCGCTTTCGCGGGGGTGACGGTTGAGGAAGAGAGAGGAGTTCGCGCAGGCTCGTCACCGGTTGATCAGCCACAGGATCAGCGAGATCACCAAGCTGACCATGATCGAGGTGACGATCGGGAAGTAGAAGCGGAAATTCTCGCGCTCGATGACGATGTCGCCGGGCAGGCGCCCGAGACCGCTTTTCTGGAGGAGCGGCCACAGAAGGCCGAGGACGACCAGCGCGATGCCGAGGATGATCAGCCAGCGCGCCATCGTCCCCCCGGATCAGTCGAACCGGTGCAGTGTCCGCCGGTGCTTGGCAATGAAATCCCAGTCATAGATGACGCCCAGTCCCGGCCCGGTGGGAACCGGCACGCAGCCGTCGGTGCCGATCGCATCGAGCTGATCGCTGTAGTCGTCGGCATAGACCGGCGGCAGCGGGTTGCCGCATTTGGGTCCGACCAGGGCCATCTCGTAGAAATTGGTGTTGCGGATCGCCGCCATGCAGTGGCGGTGAGCGGGACCCGAGGCGTGAATCTCGACGTCGATGCCGAAGGCTTCAGCCAGATGGGCGATCTTCATCGCCCCGGTGATCCCCATGTCGTATTCCGGATCGGCGCGGAGGAAGTCGGTCCCCTCCGCCATCAGGAAGTCCGCCTTGGGCTCGAGCCCCCTGACATGCTCGGTCATCAGCAGCGGTGTCCTGATCATCTGCCGGAGCTTCCGGTGAGCATAGGCGGAGACGCCGCTGTCACGGCCGGGGTCCTCGTACCACATGAAGCCGGCATCGTCGCAGGCCCGCCCGACGATCAGCATGTCGTTGAAGGTGCGGAGCTCACAGGCCGGATCGACCATCAGCGTCATCCGCCCGGCCATGCGCTTGCCCACGGTGCGGATCGCCGCTGCTTCCTCCTCGGCATCGCCTTCGGTCCAGCCGTGGATCTTGAAGCCGCGGAAGCCCATCTGGAAGCACCGCTCGGCGAACTCGGCATAGGCCTCCGGCGTATCGAGGCCGCCGTTGCGGTCGCCATGGAGCGTGCTGGCATAGGTCTTCAGCCGTTCGCGGAACCCGCCCAGCATCTGCGCGACCGACGCCCCATAGGCCTTTCCGGCCAGATCCCACAGGCAGATGTCGAGGGGGCCATGGCCCATATGGTCGAACTGGCGGATCGCCCGTTTCAGGTCATCGTAGATCAGCTCGCGCTGAAAGGGGTCGCGCCCCACGAGGGCCGGCGCCAAAGTGAGTACCTGCCCGAGAGCGATACGGCTTCCGCCCCACTGCGCCACATACTCGCCGCGGGCCCCGTCGTCCGTGGTGATGACGACGGCAAAGCTGGAGAGGGTATGAAAGTTGCCGGGATCGTAGACGAAGTTGAATCCGCCGCCGTCGGGACCGATGTCCTCGACCGTCCAACTGAACTCGTGCACCTCGACGCTGTCGATCCGGCTCATTGCTGTGTTCCTCCTCATCTCGGGCGGGTGCGTCGTCTGTCGCGCGCATCCCACCCCCTTCCTCCGTCATGGCATGACTTGATCATGCCATCCACGACTTTCGGCGGCTCCGCTCGGACGAAATCGACCGCCGACAAGTCGTGGATCACACGGCCAAGCCGTGTGATGACGCAGGAGAAATGCCCCGCTGCCCCCTACTGCGCCGCCATGCGCTGGGCGGGCTCGGTCAGCATGTCCATCGCCGCGGCGACGCCGCTCGTGCGGGTGCCGATGCCGGTGGCGGCAAGACCCATCTCGACGCCGCACAGCGTCCCCATAAGCATCAGGTCGTTGAAGCTGCCGAGATGGCCGATGCGGAAGACCTTGCCCTTTACCTTGCCGAGGCCGGCGCCCAAGGACATGTCGTAGCGGTCGAGGATCAGGGCGCGCAGCGCATCGGCATCGAACCCCTCCGGCACCCGGACGGCAGTGACGGTGTTGCTGACGCCGTCGGGGTCGACGCACTGCATCTCCAGGCCCCAGGCGCGCACCGCGGCGCGGGTCGCTTCCGCGAGGCGGGCGTGGCGGGCGAAGACATTGTCGAGCCCTTCCTCCCTGAGCATCGCCAGGGCCTCGTCGAGGCCGTAGAGCAGGTTGGTCGCCGGCGTGTAGGGGAACGAGCCGTCGCGGTTGGCGGCGAGGGTCGCTTCCCAATCCCAATAGGCCCGCGGCAGCGACGCGGTGCGGCTCGCGGCCAGGGCCTTCTCGCTGACCGCGTTGAACGACAGGCCCGGCGGCAGCATCAAACCCTTCTGGGAGCCGCCGACGCAGACGTCGACCTGCCACTCGTCATGGCGGTAGTCGATCGAGGCGAGCGAAGAGATGGTATCGACCATCAGCAGCGCCGGATGCCCGGTCCGGTCGAGGGCGCGGCGGACGCCGGCCACGTCGCTGGTGGTGCCGGCCGAGGTCTCGTTATGGGTGAAGGCGACCGCCTTGATGCTGTGGTCGCGGTCCTCAGCCAGCTTGGCCTCGATGGCATCGATATCGGCCGGACGGCGCCAGTCGCCGGGGATCAGGTCGACCTCCAGCCCCATGCGGCGGGCGAGGTTCGACCACAGGACCGCGAACTGTCCGGTCTCGGCCATCAGCACCCGGTCGCCGGGCGACAGCGTGTTGACCATCGCCGCTTCCCACGCGCCGGTCCCCGAGCCCGGAAAGATCACCACCGGCCCCTCGGTCTTGAAGAGGAATTTGATCTCCTCCAGCAAGCGCTTGGTCATGCGGGCGAAGTCGGGGCCGCGATGGTCGATCGTCGGCCGGTCGATGGCCCGGAGGATACGGTCGGGAACGTTGGTCGGGCCGGGGATCTGCAGAAAATGCCGGCCGCTGGCGAAAGTCATCGTGAGCTCCTGGGTGGGCGAGGATATCGCGGGCGCGGATCATACCGTATCATCGCCGCCCGACACGACTACGACGGACCATATCTCCTATGTCCGGATCGCACCGCAGCGCCCCACAAACGACATCCAACAAGGCCCGCATCGGCGACAGCGCCCTCGGCAAGCGACTTGAGCGGGAACTCGAAGGCGAGGTGCTGTTCGACGCCTTCAGCCGCGGGCGCTACAGCACCGACGCCTCGATCTACCAGATCGAGCCGATCGGCGTAGTAGTGCCGCGGAGCGACCGCGACGTGAAGACCGCCATCGCCATCGCTGCGGAGGAAGGCATCCCTGTCCTGCCGCGCGGCGCAGGCACCTCGCAATGCGGCCAGACGGTGGGCGAGGCGCTGGTGGTCGACACCAGCAAGCACATGAACGGCATCGTCGCCCTGGATACCGGGGCGCGGCGGGTGAGCGTTCAGCCGGGCATCGTCCTCGATCAGCTGAACGCCCAGCTTCGCCGCCACGGCCTGTTCTTCCCCGTCGACGTCTCGCCGGCCAACCGCGCCACCATCGGCGGCATGACGGGCAACAACTCCTGCGGCGCGCGCTCGATCCGCTACGGCAACATGATCCACAACGTCGCCGCGATCGACGGCGTGCTGGCGGATGGCAGCGAGATCCACTTCGACCGGGTGCCCGGCAATCTCGACGGAGTCGAAGGCAACGCCCGCTATTCCGACCTCGTCCAGGCGATGCGCCGGCTGGCGGCCGACAATGCCGACGAAATCGACAAGCGGATCCCCAAGATCCTGCGCCGGGTGGGCGGCTACAACATCGATTCGATCGACGCCGCCGGCCACAACATGGCCCATCTGCTGGTGGGGTCCGAGGGGACGCTCGGCTTCTTTTCGCAGATTCATCTCGACCTTCAGGCGATCCCGGCCCGGCGAGTCCTCGGCGTCTGCCATTTCGGCCGCTTCTACGACGCGATGGCCGCGACCCAGCACATCGTCGAACTGGACCCGACGGCGGTGGAGCTGGTCGACCGAACGCTCCTCGACCTCGCCGAGCAGAATCCCGCCTTCGCCCCGATCATCGCCGCCGTCGTCGAAGGCCGGCCGGAGGCGATCCTGCTGGTCGAGTTCGCCGGCGAGGACGACCGGACATTGCTGGCCAAGCTCAGGCAGCTGGAAGAACTCACCGCAGGTCTGGGCGAGCACACCGTTCCGGTCACCGACGCCGCCCAGCAGCGCGCCGTGTGGGACGTCCGCAAGGCCGCGCTCAACATCGCCATGTCGATGAAGGGCGACGGCAAGCCGGTGTCGTTCATCGAGGACTGCGCGGTGCCGCTCGCCGACTTGGCCGACTACACCGACCGCCTGAACGGGGTCTTCGCGCGCCACGGCACCCGCGGCACCTGGTACGCGCATGCCTCTGTCGGCTGCCTGCATGTCCGCCCGATCCTCAACATGAAGGACCAGGGCGACGTCGCCAAGATGCGGGCGATCGCCGAGGAAGCCTTCGCCATGGTCCGGGAGTACAAAGGCTCCCATTCCGGCGAGCATGGCGACGGGCTGGTGCGCTCGGAACATCACGAGGCGATGTTCGGGTCTGAGATCGTCCGCGCCTTCGAGACGGTGAAGGATACGTTCGACCCCGACGGGCTGTTCAATCCGGGCAAGATCGTCCGTCCGCCGAAGATGGACGACCGGTCGCTGTTCCGCTACCCGCCGGACTACGCGCCGGAGCCGATCGAGACCGTGCTCGACTGGTCTGTCTGGGGCGGCTTCGCCGGCGCGATTGAGATGTGCAACAACAACGGCACCTGCCGGAAGGCCTCGCCCGGCGTCATGTGCCCGTCGTTCCGGGTGACGGGGGACGAGAAGCACGTCACCCGCGGCCGTGCCAATTCGCTCCGCCTCGCCATCACCGGCCAGTTGGGCCGCGACGCGCTGATGTCGGACGCCATGAAGGAGACGATGGACCTCTGCGTCGGCTGCAAGGGCTGCCGCCGCGAATGCCCGACCGGCGTTGATATGGCGAAGATGAAGATCGAATACCTCGCCCAGTACCGGAAGCGGCACCCCCTGTCCCGCCGCGAGCGTCTGGTCGCCTATCTGCCCCGCTACGCGCCGATGGCCGCGCGAGCCGGCGGCCTTCTCAACCTCCGCGATGGCCTGCCGGGCGCGGCAGCGCTGAGCGAAGCCTTCACCGGCATGAGCAGCCGGCGAAGCCTGCCCCGCTGGCAGCGGCCCTACCGCGCCCCGTCAGCGTCCGGTAATGGCGATCCCGTCGTCCTGCTGGCCGACACCTTCACCACTTACTTCGAGCCCGAGAACGCCCGCGCCGCCCACAAGGTGTTGAGCGGCGCCGGCTTCCGCGTCGAAACGGCCCAGGCCGACGACTCTTCCCGCCCCCTCTGCTGCGGGCGGACCTTCCTCGCCGCCGGCCTCGTCGAAGAGGCGCGGCGGGAGGCCGAACGCACGCTCCGCGCCCTCACCCCCTATGTCGAGCGGGGCGTCCCCATCGTCGGGCTGGAGCCCTCCTGCCTCCTCACCCTCCGCGACGAGTTCCCCGCCGTGCTGCCGGGTGCGGCGACGGAGGCGCTGGCGAAACAGGCGATGCTGTTCGAGCAGTTCCTCAGCCAGCACCGCAACCGCCTGCAGCCCAAACCCACCCGCTGGCGCCGCGCCCTGGTGCATGGCCACTGCCACCAGAAGGCGTTCGGCCTGATGGGCGACGTCACCGACATTTTGCAGACCGTCCCCGACTGGACCGTAGAGACGGTCGAATCGAGCTGCTGCGGCATGGCCGGCGCCTTCGGCTACGAGGCCGAGCATTACGACGTCTCGATGAAGATGGCCGAGCTCTCGCTGCTCCCCGCCGTCCGCGAGGCCGACGCCGACACGGTAATCGTCGCCGACGGAACGAGCTGCCGCCACCAGATCAAGGACGGCGCCGGCCGCGAGGCCCTCCATGTCGCACGGGTCCTCGCCGAGGCCTGCGGGTGAGCGTGTCGGCACCCGCCACACCTCCCCGATCTGTCATTGCCGGGCTTGACCCGGCAATCCGCCTCGAGCCGGCGGGAGATGCTCGGCTCAAGGCCGAGCATGACAGAGGAAAAGGGCGAGGGCCGCGGCCTCCCTTGCCGTCATTGCGAGGCGCGCAGCGCCGCGGCAATCCAGACCACCGGCGCCGCCTGGATTGCTTCGCCTTCGGCTCGCAATGACGAGGGGACCGGCAGCAGATCTTCATACCGCCCTCGCCCATCATCAGGCGGGACGCTTCGATCAGGCCGAAGCGCTCTATCGGGCTCTTCTCGCGGCTCAGCCGGACCACGCCGACGCCCTGCATCTTCTCGGCGTCCTCCGCTTGCAACAGGACGACCCCGCGGAAGCGGCCGCTCTGATCGCGCGTGCGATCGAACGGAACGCCGGCGTCGCCTACTACCACGGCAACCTCGCCGAAGCGTATCTGCGCCTCGGGCGCATCGTCGACGCGGTCGCGGCGAGCCGGCGAGAGGTCACCCTCGCCCCCTCCGAGCAGGCGCGTCATCGCCTCGGCCGCTGCCTGAACGCGGCCGGCGCCGCAGCCCAGAAGGCAGGAGATTTCGCCTCTGCAGAAAGGCTTTACGAGCAGGCCTTGACGCTGGCATCGAACCTCGCCGAGGCGTCGAGCAATCTCGGCAGTCTCCGCCAGCGGGCCGGCGACGATGCGGCGGCCATCGCCCATTACCGGAAAGCCCTCACGACCGCGCCGGACCTCGCGCCGACCCTCCTCAACCTCGGCAAGGCCCTGGGCCGCCTCGGGAACTACGCCGAAGCAGCGGAAGCGTTGATGCGCTACACCGCCCTCGCACCCGCGGACCATCAGGCGAAGCTGCTGCTGGGCGAAGCCCTGGAGTCGGCAGGCGACCGCGACGGCGCGCTCGCGGCCTTCCTCGCGGCAGCGAAGAGCGGCCCTTGGCTGTCCGAATCCCTGTTCCGGGCCGGGCGGGTCCTGCGGGACAGCGGTCGGCTTCACGATGCGAGAGATGCCTTCCGGCAGGCACTTCAGGCCGATCCCGATTTCGACGGCGCCCGGATCGCCTTGTTCTCGACCCTCAACTGGCTCTGTGCCTGGGAGGAACGGGACGCCCTCCTCCCCACCCTCCCGGCATGCGTGGAGCGGATCGCATCGGGGAGCGAACCGGTCGAAACCCTGTTTCCGCTGGCGGTCGAGCTTCCCTACGTCCCGGCCGACCCTGCCCTCCACAGGCGCGTGCTCGACGTCATCGCCCGAGGTCTCGACCAGGGCCGGAGTGCGCACGGCCCGGTCGAGGCCGAGCCCGCGCGCCTGCATGTCGGCTACGTCTCGCCCGATTTCGGCGATCATCCGATCTCTCAGGTCTGCCGCCGGCTGTTCGCCCTCCATGATCGGAGCCGCTTCACCGTCACCTGCTACGCCCTCGACGACCGGGACGCCGCCTCGCCGCTGCGGGCGGAGATCGAAGCCTCGGCGGACCGCTTCGTCTCGCTCGCGGGCCTGTCGGAGGAGCAGGCGGTCGAGCGGATCGTCGGCGACGCCGTTCATATCCTGGTCGACCTCACCGGCTATCTCCGCCGGTCCCGGCCGCGCCTGTTCGCCGCCCGGGCGGCGCCGGTGCAGGTCTACTGGCTGGGACATGCGGGAGAGCTTCGCGCGCCCTACATCCCCTATCTCATCGCCGACCGGATCGTGTTGCCGCCGGAAGTCGAGAGCGACGTCGCTTCGGCCGTCGTCCGTCTTCCCGAGACCTATCACATCGCCGACCGAATGCCGGTCGCGGCCGAGACGCCCACGCGCGCGGCTGCGGGGCTTCCCGAGGATGCTTTCGTCTTCTGCGCCTTCAACAACCCGCTCAAGATCGACCGGGAAGTGTTTGGCACCTGGTTGGAAATCCTGACCAAGGTGCCCAACGGCGTCTTGTGGCTGTCGCACGGGATCAGCGACGCGACCACCCGCAATCTGAAGGCGGCGGCCGAAGCCGCCGGCGTCGATCCGGCCCGCCTGATCTTCGCGGGCTGGGTCCGCGACAAGAGCGCACATCTGGCCCGCCATCGCTGCGCCGACCTGTTCCTCGACACCTTCCGCTTCAATGCGTCGTCGACGACGCTCGACGCTCTGTGGACGGGGCTGCCGGTGCTGACGCGGCGCGGGGATAGCTTCACCGGCCGGATCAGCGCCAGCATGCTGACGGCTGTGGGCATGCCCGACCTGATCTGCGAGACGAGCGCCGACTATGTCGAGCGGGCGGTCGCTCTGGCGAATGCGCCGGAGGCGGTGGCGGACCTGCGGCGGAGGCTGGAGGAACGGCGGCTATCGGCGCCGCTGTTCGATACACCGCGTTTCGTGCGGCATCTGGAAGCGGCCTATGAGGGGATGTGGCGGCAGGTGGCCGCCGGCGAGGAGCCCAGGGGGTTCGACGTTTCGGCGGCGGGCTCGCCCCCTCCCTAACCCTCCCCCTCCGGGAGAGGGGATGTGGTGGTGCTTAGTGGGGGCAGGATCGCGTCGACAGTGGCTTTTACCGCTTGCGGGTCGACTTCGTAGTCCCAGAAGCGGCGGTCGAGGGCGGCGTCTTTCGGGGGAACGAGGTCGCCGAACACGCAGTCGTGGTGGAGGCCGCGGAGACGGCTGATCGCGGTGAAGAAGGGCGGCGGACGGAAATGGGGGACGATCTCCACCACCCGCGCATCGTCCGGCGCGAAGACGAGATTGGTGAGGGCCGCACCATGCGGCGCGACGATGGTTTCGGCTTCCGAAAACAGGGCGATCTGGTCTTGGAGCGGTAGCCCGCCGAGGCGCACCGTTTCGAAGCCCCAGCCGTCGAGGGCCTCGACGACGGCCGCCTCGTTGACCAGCCGGCGCTGGCCGCTGTCGCCCCGCGACAGGAACAGGCGGCGCCCCTTCCCCTTGCCGAACCAGGGCGAGAACCGCCGTCGGAGCCAGGCGAGGCGCGCCGGTTCCGCCATCGACCGCCAGGGCTCCGGCACGCCGCCAGGCTGGAACGGCCGCGTCTCCATCACCGGCACGATCAGCTCGCGGAAGCGGTAGGCGCCGGGATAGGTGCAGGCGAGCAGACGGTCGGGTGCGATGCCGAGAAGCGCGAAGGCGCGTTGCTCGAAGGCGGTTTTGGTCCCGCTGGTGACAAGCCGCAGCCGGCTGCCTTCCGGCATCCAGTCCTCGCCCATCAGCCGCGGCAGGAAGTCCATGGTCCAGTGGTAGTAGTTGTCGGCGCCGCCGACGAACAATGCCGGCTCGTCGACCGTCTCGACAGTCGCCGGCATGCGGACGGCAGCCGCGTCGGCGGTAGGCAGCGCCAGATAGCGCGATGCCTTGCCGCCCGGCCGATGGTAGAGGAGGTCGAGAAAGAGCCGCCCCTCCCTGTCGATCAGCAGCCACTCGCCCGACAGCAGCACGCAGTCCCGGAACCTGAGGGCGTACTGGCCGTCCGGTCCGGCGGTGGCGACGCCCTCGCCCGCCCTTGGCGAGAGTCGCGCAGTCTGATGGATGGTGACGGGCGGCTGGGCCATCGCAGCAGGCGCGTTCGCGCCCATGCGGCTGCGAACCGCCGCCATCGCGTCGCCCTCTACCGCCGAGAAGTCCGAGAACGCCCCCTCTCGATCCCCCGTTCCCAGCTTGCAGCGGGCGATCAGCACCCGGTCCTGGATCGTCGGCGCCGCCAGTTCGGTCAGGACATCCAACGCTTCGGCGTGCCGGCCGTTGTCCGATAACGCCTCGCCGAGGCTTCGCCTGATGGAGTCCGCCGCCGGGTCTCGATCGAGCGCCGCCCGGAGCTCCGCGATCGCGGCTTCAGGCTGATCTTCTTCAAGGAGCGCGGTCGCCAGAGCCATGCGCAAGGACGAACCATCGCCACCGGCCGCTATGGCCTGCCGATAGGCATCGACAGCCTCCGCATTTCGGCCCTGGAGGGCGGCAATACGCCCCAGTAGTGCGAGGGCCGGAGCGCGGCAGGACGGGTCTTCCGCCGCCGCCCGGCATCCCTTCCGCGCCCTGGCCGGCCGACCGGCCCGGAGCTGGGCCTCCGCTTGGCGGAGAGCGACCCTGGCCCAGCTCACGGAAACCGGCCGCCGGCTACTTGTCGAGCGGCATCAGCGCCGACGAGGCGATCGAGCGTGGATCGCGTTCCTCCCACCGGCAAAGTTCGACGGTATGGAGGAAGTCCTCGACCAGGGTGTTGAACAGCTGCGGCTCCTCCAGATTGATCGGATGGCCGCTCCGGGGAAGCATCGCCAGTGCCGAGGTCGGGATCGTCCGCTTGAGGAACAGGTCGGGCATGATGCAGGGCTCGTCCTCGTCGCCGGTCAGGATCAGCGTCGGGACGACGAGGCTCTTCAGCCGGTCCTCGAGATCGTAGAGCGACGGCCGGTTGCGCTGACAGCCGCGAAGCGTATTCGCGGAGCCGAGCGGCGAATGTTCCGCGAACTGACGGGCGAACTCGGCGAAGCCGCGTGGGTCCTTGTTCATGAACTGCACCCGGTACGGTCCCTTGGCATAGGTCTCGGCGACCGTCTCGGGCTCGGTCTCGAAGCGCTTGGCGAGCGCGTCGGCATCGGCCTGGAACTGGGCCCTAGTCTCCTTGTCGGCGCCGTAGCCGCAGCCTGCGACAACCAGCGACAGCGCCATGTCGGGATGGCGAAGGCCGAAATGAAGCGTCGCGAAGCCGCCCATCGACAACCCGACCACATGGGCTTCCTTGAGCCCCAGATGGCGCATCACATGAGCGATGTCGTCGGCGGCTATGTCCTGGGAATACTGCGCGACGTCCTCGGGCACGTCCGACGGCGGATAGCCGCGGGCGTTGTAGGTGATGCAGCGATAGCGACGGGAGAAATGCCGGATCTGGCCTTCCCAGCTCCGGTGATCGCCTGCGAATTCGTGGACGAAGATCAGGGGCCGGCCGGTCCCCGCTTCCTCGTAGTACAGCTTCACGCCATCGGCGTCGGCATAGGGCATGACTCTCCCCGTCGTTCCTTGTTTTCGTTGATCCTGCTCGGCGTCATTCCTTCCGGTACCGGCACCGGAAAGGCGCCGGCGGCCCGATGGGAGCTCCGGCCGACACCGCGACCGATCCGCCGGAGCCCCGGTGTGGCGAGGCTCAGGTAAACTCTGCCAAACGGCCCGCCAAAAGGAAACCGGCGTCCGCCGCCCTACCGGCATCCTCTCGCAGCATGTCGGAATTTTTGACAGAGCCATCACCTCCAGAGTCGTATTATCACGTTAAATCAATATGTTATTTGTTTTGGCATTAAAATTGCCCGCTCATGAGGCATCCAAATGAACTTTTCTGCTGAAAGATCGCGAGAAATCATGAGCTTAACGACGCATAAAATGCCGATCGCCCGTTGCATTGCTGCCGTTGCAGCCCTGATGGCAATCGGTATGGCGACCTCGGAAGCGCAGGCGGCGCCGATCGGATACTCCCTTGAGCTTTCGGGCAACGCCAACGTCCCGACCTTCACCCTTACGAACCAGTCGGTGAGCGCTCAGATCACCAGCTTCACGTTCACGATCGGCGACGGCACACGGAACTTCGACAGCGTGGTGTTCCAGGGCGGCACGGACACGACGACGGGCGTGACCGCACTCAACACGCCCGACAGCAATAGCTCCGGCGGGCTCCGTTCGAACATCATCGACATCGACTTCGGTGACTTCGACCCCACTGAAGCCGCCATCTTCGAAGCCGATGTCGACATCGGCAACTCGATCGAGAACTACCGCACGGTGTTCTTCAACAACGGGGCGGCGTCCAACTCTCTCCTGACGGTCTTCTTCGCCGATGGAGCCGAAACCACCACCCTGTCCATGACCTTGCCCGACGGCAATGCGTCGAACACGACGTTCTCCTTCAGCCAGAGCGGCAACCTCGGCGGCACCGCCGTGCCCGAGCCGGCATCGCTGGGACTCCTGGGCGCGGCCCTTGCCGGTCTTGGCGTGGGGCTGCGGAAGAAGCGGGCTCGCTCCGCCTGACGTTTCCTCAGCATCGCGTTCAAGGACAACGGCGGCCGCTTTGGCCGCCGTTTCCATTTATGGCCCCGCATACTCAGCTATTTGTGGCAACGGGACCGCCAATAAATATTGGCCACCGCCATCCAATGGCCCACAAAAATATTTTCAGGCGTTGCAATTATAAGAAATAGTTCCCATTTCGACAGTAATCGTGCGCTAGTATTTCGAGATATTATTTTCGATTTACCAAAAATGTCGTGCGCCCGCTAAAACCGACGCGGCGACCTGATGATGGAAATGTCGGTCACGACATCTCATCCGGGACCCGATCCACGCCGAACCCCGGAGAGAATCACGCATGATCAGCGAACGCACCGTCGTGGCACGACGGTTTCCAGTCACAGCCCTCCTTATACTCCTGGCGATTGCCTCGGGATCGGCGAGTGCCGTCACCGATCCTGCTCAGATTCCCGAGAACGCCAGGACGAGCAAATATGGCAAGGGATGGGAGTGCAATCCCGGCTACCGGGAGTCCGGAAACACCTGCGCGGCCATCAAGGTGCCCGCCAATGCCTATCCGTCGAATGCCTCGTACGGAACCGGGTGGGAGTGCAAACACGGATATCGTGAAGTCGAAGGCGCTTGTGTGGCTATCGAAGTCCCTCCCCATGCCTACCTGAATTCGTTCGGCGAGCGATGGCAATGCGATCGCGGCTATCGCCAAGTGGAAGACCGTTGCCTCCCGATTGAAGTGCCGGAAAACGGCCATTTGGCGGACTCGTCCTACGGAACCGGCTGGGAGTCCGGCTGGGAATGCAATCGGGGTTATGAAGCGGCCGGAGATGCGTGTGTAGCGATCCGCGTCCCGGAAAACGGCTACCTCGTGTCGTCCTCGCGCGGCACCGGCTGGAAATGCGATCGCGGCTATACCCCGGTCGACGACAGTTGCGTTGCAGTCGACGTTCCTGCAAACGCTCATCTCGACTATTCCGGAAACCGCTGGGAATGCGACCGTCCCTATAAGAAGCAGGGCGATCTCTGCGTCATGCGTTGAACCGAGGCAGACGATCTGGTGCCGCGCGATCCCATATGGTCGGGCGCTCTAGCTGCATGCCCCTTGACGATCCCCCTCCTCTCTCATTTGCCCAGGGAGCCTTTCATGACCGCTTTGCCGACAGACGCAGATAACGTGCCGAGCGACATCCCCAGCGACAAGCCGACTACCACCGGCCACAAGCTTCGCCAATGCCTCCGCTGCCGTGCCACGTTCCATAGCGAATGGGCCGGCGAGCGGATCTGTTCTCGCTGCAAATCCACATCGGCGTGGCGTAATGGCACGGTGGCACGCGTCCGCCCCATGAGCAACGGTCGATAGCGGCAGCTAGCCTGTTCGGACAATCGACCTGAAGCCGGATGGCTGAACCGGACGGTGGTTACCGGGCGGTCCCGTGAATCAGTCCATGGACGAAGCGCAGCTTGCCCAGCACCATCGGCGCGAGAACGAAGGGGTAGAGATCAGGCTGTCCCATGCTGTGGTTGAGGCTGTTCACTGCATAGGTCAGCGGTAGCCAGGCCTCCACAAGGGCATCGAAGTCGTCGCGGCGGTAAGGATCGAAGTCGATCTCCATCCCCAGTACCGGATTACGTCCGACCCGCGGATGGACCTGCAAGCCGAAGGAGTCGGCCGTCTCCAGGGTGTCGACGATGTGCATGTAATGGGCCCAGGTCTCCGCGAAGTCTTCCCAGGGATGGGAACCAGCATAGCTGCTGACATGGAATTGCTGCCATCCGGGGGGCGGACCATACGCGTAATGGGTCTGGAGAGCGTAGGCGTAATCGGTGCGCTCGTCGCCGAACAGCTCCCGAAAGGCCTCGTGCCACACGCCGTTCCGGACCAGCCGCTCCCAGTAATGATGACCGATCTCATGGCGAAAATGACCGAGCAGCGTCCGGTAGGTCTCCACCATGTCGCGACGGTGGCGCTCCCGTTCCGCATCGTCGGCTTCCGACAGGTCGATGGTGATCAGGCCTTCTGCATGCCCGGTCATGACCTGCGAACCTTCGCGGTACATGTCGCCGGCATTCGAAAGAAAATCGAACGCGAGCCCCCTGCCCGCGTCGTCCGCCTTGCTGACCACCGGTAGGCCGAACCGTAGCAGTCCGTAGACGAGCCGGTGCTTGGCAGCCTCCAGGCGCTGCCAGAGCACCCGGTTCTCCCGGACATCGAGGCGGGGGATCGTCCGATTGAGCCGGCACGCCCGGCAGAACGCGTCCGGACCGTCAGCCGTGACCAGCCAATTGCAGACACCGTAGAAGGCATTGGCGCAGAAGCGGGTCGTCATCTCCCGTGCCGTCATCGGCTGCCAGCGATCCTCGCCCAGCCCTTCGAGGGCGCTCAGCGTCGCCATATCGGGCAGGTAGCCCAAGACATGTCGGCAGCGCTCGCACCGCGTATTCTCGAAATAGAGAAGCTGGCCGCAATGCTGGCATTCGAAAAGCTTCAAGCGGCGAAACCGAGCCTAGCCTGACGGAAGGTCACCATCCTGTCGCGATCCTCGTCCCAGAGGACATAGCGCAGGTTGCGGATGGCTTGGCGGAACGACAGCTCAGGCACCTCTCGAAGCGCCGCAATCGCCTCGTGGCATTTCTGTAGCCGGTAATTGGGCACCCGCGGGTTGAGGTGATGGACGTGATGGAAACCGATATTGCCGGTGAACCACTGGAGAATCCTCGGCAGACGCAGGAAGGTCGACCCCTCTAGAGCAGCGGACGTCGGAGTCCATTTTTCGTGTCGAGCCCATCGCACTCCTTCCCCGCGGTGCTGCACGGAAAACAGCCAGACACCGGCGATCGCCGCCAGCGTCATGATGGGCAATTGTACGGCGACCAAGCGATCGAAGCCGAGCAACAGCCCCAAACCGCCCAGTAGGATAACGACCCCCAGTGTCGTCAGATGCACCACCCGACGTTCATCGCGCCACGATCGCGGCATATCGAACGGCAAACGGTACAACACCACGAAAACCAACGGTGGCAGCAGCAGGTTGGCAACGATGGGATGCCTGGTCCACCGATAGAGCCGGCGTGCCCATGGGCTCGCAGCCCCGTATTCCCTGACGGTCAGGCATGAGGAATAGATGTCGGCACCACGCTCGCGGCGATCGAGATCGTTCCACACACCATGATGACCCGCATGCTGGCGTCGCCAAGACAGGTAAGGTGTCAACGTCATCAGACTGCATGCGAAACCGACGGCATCATTCGCCCGGCGCGACCGCAGGAAGGACAGATGTCCACAATCGTGCTGGATGATGAATATCCGCACCAAAAAACCAGCGGCGACCGGCACCAAAAGCAGCGCCAGCCAATATGAAAGGTCTGTCAGAGCGTAGATCGCTCCACAGGTCCCGAGGAAACCGCCGAAGGAAGTGAGAAGCTGGACCAGACTCTTGCGTAGTTGCGGCGTCTGGAACGTCGACGTCAGCCGGCGCAGGTCCTGCAAGGAGGGCGCGCGTGTTCGTGAAATAGACTGGGCTTGGTCTGCAATAGCATCCATACGGCTCGTTCCTTCCGGCAGGAGGGCGGCCGCAGCGTGTTCTGGTGCCACAGGAAGAGCAGAACTGGATAATTCGCAAAAGGCGGCCTTTAGCTTTTCAAATATGGTGATGCCGGGGTCCCGGCGCTATGGTTGAAAATCGTGGAAGGGACCACGCCCCCTTCCCGATCTTGCGGTCTCGCCTTGGAAAAAGAGACCGTCGCGCCGTGGTCTCACTCTCAACCCGACGGACCATGTTCACCCCCCGCTCCGCGACCGCCCGACACATCCGCTTCCACGCCTTGCGGCACCCGGACAGGACGGCGCTGATCGACGGGGCTGAGGCCTTTACCTATGCGGACCTCGACCAAAGGATCGCCGCAGCGGTCCGACTACTGGCGGTGCGCGGCATCGGCCACGGTCAGATCGCCGGAATCCATGTGCGACGCTTCTGCGTCGAATGGCCGCTGGTCATCGCCTGCCAGGAACTGGGCATCATCACCCTTTCCTATCCGCCGAACGAGTCCGCACCGGAGATCCCGCACTTCCTGGACCACTTCATCTCCGACCGTCCGGCGACGAGCGCCGACGGGGTGGCGACCCACGAAATTTCCGAAATCGATCTTCTGGCCCCCTCCGCCCCCGCCATAGACGTCTTGCCCGACCTCCGACCCGAGGAGCCGATCAGACTTCTGGTGACGTCGGGGACCACGGGCACTCCCAAGCTCATCCCGCTGAGCAATCACGCCCTGGCAACCCGCTTTCAGCGTTCGCTTTGGGGGACGGGACTGTCGCCGAGCACCCGGTTTCTCATGACCTACCCGTTGTCCGTCAGCACGTGTTTCCGTGTCGCTCACGCTGTCGCTTGGGTCGGAGGCACGGTCATTCTCAAACTGGGCCAATCTGTCATCGAGTCGATCGAGGAGCACCAACCGACCGTCATGGTGGGCTTGCCCAGCGCCCTGCGGCGACTTCTCGACGCCCTTCCGCCGGATTTCCGCAAGCCCCCTTCATTGTCGATGCGCACGCTGGGCGCACCGGTTCCGCCCCCTGTCCGGCGGGAACTGCTCGAGCGTCTGGCGACCGAGGTGGTCGAGACTTACGGCACGAACGAAACCGGTGTCGTCGCCGAAGTCGACGAGCGACGGATCGCCACAGTCGTCCCGGGCGCCGACGCCGAAGTCGTAGACGACTCGGGTCGGTCGCTTTCTGCGGGTGAGCCAGGGCGTTTGCGGGTCCGAACCGCGGATATGGCGAGTGGCTATTACGGCGCTCGGGAGGCGACGGCCCGCATGTTCACCGACGGCTGGTTCTATCCCGGCGACCTAGAGCGTTTTTCTCTCAGTCGCGATCATACCCGGCGGCCGAAAAGTAGTGTTCGCACTCGACCGTCGTGAAGGTGTCGATGCCCCGGCCGATGGCGCGCCAGAGGTCATCCTTGGTGCGCGCGGCGGTCTTCTTCAGGAAAGCCTTGAGCTTGGAGAATGCCATTTCGATCGGATTGAAGTCGGGGCTGTAGGGAGGTAGGAAGCGGACCTCGGCTCCCACGGCGTGGATGGCCTCCCGCACGCCCGCCAGCTTGTGGGCCGGGAGGTTGTCCATCACCACGACGTCGCCCGGCTTCAACGTGGGCACCAGGACCTGCTCAACATAGGCCACGAAGGCCGGGCCGTTCATGGCGCCGTCCAGAACCATGGGCGCCGTCATGCCCTCGAGACGCAGGGCGCCGACGAAGGTGGTCGTCTTCCAATGGCCGTGTGGCACCGGCGCCCGGCATCGCTCTCCGCGCGGCGCCCGGCCGCGTAACCGAGCCATTTTGGTCGAGGCGCCGGTTTCGTCGATGAACACCAGGCGGTCAGGCGGAAGGTCTGGTTGCATCTCGAACCAGTCGTGCCGCCGCTTCAGGACGTCAGGTCGCTGTTGCTCGCTCGCATGCGCTGTCTTTTTTTGAACGTCAGTCCGTGACGCTTCAGCAGTCGCCAGATTGCCGTCTCGGAAAACTGGACGCCACGCGCCTCATCAAGGTGCGCCGCGATCTCCGCCAGCGTCGCGTCCGCCTTCTCGTCGATCAGTGCGAGGATCACCTCCGCATAGGCTTCAATGCGGTGCGAGTGCCGGTCGCCACCCATGGCGCGGGGCTTCACGTGCCCCTCAAGGCGCCACCGGTTCATCCATTTGACCGCGGTCGACGGCGCGATGCCGAATCGCTCGGCCGCTGCCCGTCGGGACTGGCCTCCTTCGACGGCTGCAACCAGCCGCTCGCGTAGGTCGTCGGAGAGAGGTTTCGTCATAGGGGCTGGCCTCCTTCTCCAGCCCCTATCTTGAATCACGAATTCACGGCCGGGGGAATCCCTTGCGATTCCGTCAGCGCGCAGGATGCTCTAACATCTCCTGCTATGCGCCCCGCGTGATCGACGGCGATACGTTCGACTGCGGCGACGAGCGAGTCAGGTTGGCCGGGATCGACACGCCCGAGATGCCGGGCCATTGCAAGGCGGGACGGCGCTGCACGGAGGGTGACCCGTTCGCGGCACAGGCCCATTTGAGTAGTCTGGCGGACGGCCGCGTCTTGTGCCGTCAGATAGATACCGATCACTATGGACGCATGATTGCTCGCTGCGAAGCCGGTGGGCGGGACCTGTCCTGCGCCATGCTCCAGTCCGGCCACGCTGTCCGGCGCTACGGCCACATCTCCTGCCCGTAAAAACAATTAGTGCGGCTGTGCCAACCGCTCGGCCGTCATGTGATGATGTGGTCAAGGCCGGGCACCCCGGCTTGCGCCCGCAGCGGAGCGATTCGGAAGGCGCACCCGCAAATTTGGTGCGCCACAAAGCGAAGTAACAAAAGCACCACAATTTTGAATTACATAGCTGGGCGTACCCCAGCCATTTCTGGACCACGTTGAGCGGGCGGACTTTAGCTCCCCGCCTGGTCGTAATGCTCCGGGGCCATCGGGTTCGGATCAGCGAACTCGTTCAGCGTCGAGTGGAAGTAGGGCAGCTTCTGCGCCCGGATCGGGCGCAGCCCGCCCCGGAAGAACAGCAACTCTTCCTGCGGCCCCATATGCATGACCTCGTCCGGCGTCATGAGCGGGCGGCCCGTCTCGCTGATGTTTTCCCTGTCCCCGCTCGATCCGCTCGACCACACCGTGGTCTTGCCGAGCAGGTCTGAGGCGTATTTGGCCGTGAACAGATCGTTCGTCCCGAAGAACTGCACGATGCGGGCATTGCCAATGAAGGTCTCCCAGCGGTCGCGATAGGTGTCCTTGAGCTGGCTGAAGTCTTGCAGGATCGGCCACATCTTCACCCCATAGCCGCGACCCTCCGCCATGCCGCGCTCCGCCATGCGCAGATGGCCCAGCGCGGCAAACTCATCGAGCAGGAACAACACGCCGGGCCGGGTCGGGCCTTGCGTGCGCGAGAGCGCCGTCAAGCTTAATGTGATCATCAGGCGAAGCCAGCGGGCGAACTGCCCACTGACATGTTCGAAGGGCAGGCAGAGATAGATCGTCATCGGTTTGCGCTTGAGGTCCGCCAGGTCGAAATCCGACGTGCCCAGCACCAGCCGCATCCGGTTGCTGTCGAGGAAGTTGGTGTGCCGTTGGGCGGTTGAGAGTACCGCCGGGCCTTCGCGATCCGACTTCGAGAGGAAGCGGTTCGCAGCACGGGCGATCAGCTCGTTAGCCTGCGGCAGTTTGGACATCTTCTTGAGCAGCTCGGTCCAGTCTTCCGGCGCGAGCGTGATCAGCTCGCGCACCGTGAGCAGGTTGCGCCGCTCCGGTGTCTCCATGAAGGCGACATAGAGGATGAGGCCGGTCAGCAATGATTCCGCTTCATCCGAGAAATGCCCCTCGATGCCGGATGTGCCCTTGTCGCGCAGGACAAGCGCGTTCGCCATCATGGCGGCGTCGTCGCCCACGTCGTCGCTGTTGGTGTCCAGCCAGTCGAGCGGGTTGAACGCCGAGCAGGGTAAATCCCATGGCGGGCCGCTATGCAGGCCCCATGGGTTCAGGACATGGACCTCCTGTCCCATTTCCCGACGCCGCCTTGCCGTGATGGCGGCGTTCTCGCCCTTGGGGTCGTTGCAGATCACCGAGCCCTGCCATGTGAGCAGGTTCGGGATCACCGAGCAGACGCCTTTTCCGGCACCCGAGGCGGCCACGGTCATGAGGTGTCCGTCGCCGTCGAACCACAGCCCTTCATCGGTCAGGTCCGGGTACTGGCCGAGATAGACGCCGCCCTTATTCAGCAGACCGGCTTTCTTGATTTCCTTGTCGTCGGCGAACCGGGCCGTGCCGTGGCTGGTCAGTTCCGGCTCGTCGATGGTCTCGCCGAAGAATCTCTCGTAGGCACGAACGCCGATAATCAGGCAGACGTAACCGAGCGCCGCAACGCCGGGCCAGAAGGTGACGATGGTCTGCATCCGGGCGAAGTCGGCGGTATCCCCGGTGACGCCATCGGCATAGAGCAGAAGGGGAAAGCCCAGGCCGAAACAGAGCTGCCACAGCCGGACATGCCGCCAGCGCCATTCGTCCTCTTCGTCGTCTTCTTCCTCGTCATCCTCCGGCTCTTTTGCCGATTTGGGGATGCCGAACAGAGCCAGAACACCGAGCCCCAGAAACAGGAAGCCAGCCGCTACCGATGACCTTGCCGCGAGCCCCCACGCAAGGGGCATATCGTCGCCAGTGAGGGCCACCGCGACAAACGGAACGGCGATGCAGATCGCAGAGAGGGTGAGCAGTTCTCGGGCTTGTATGTTCACATGCACGGCCCCCTTAAAAGCCCAAAAAAGATGACCGCCGTGACAGCGGCGGGCCGCCCGGCGCGCGCCTTAAACGGTCCGCAT